>Ga0153999_1000018_pt1 | contig 166409 bp, 166 predicted proteins | sample TSNC083MetaG_FD_104675 | JGI IMG/M metagenome (GOLD analysis project Ga0153999, IMG submission 104675) | Attine ant fungus gardens microbial communities from North Carolina, USA - TSNC083 MetaG | ecosystem: Host-associated > Fungi > Mycelium > Unclassified | place: USA: North Carolina, Lumber...
CCATGCCGAACTCAGAAGTGAAACGCCGTAGCGCCGATGGTAGTGTGGGGTCTCCCCATGCGAGAGTAGGACACTGCCAGGCATCAAATAAACGTTATCAGTGTGACGACTGGTAATGCGCAAGTCGCGGAGTGCGATTTTGCCGGCATCGAGAGATGCAACGTAAAAGAATCGGTGGAGCGGTAGTTCAGTTGGTTAGAATACCTGCCTGTCACGCAGGGGGTCGCGGGTTCGAGCCCCGTCCGTTCCGCCACTTAATTGATAAGCCCTGAGTCTCTGACTCAGGGCTTTTTCATATCTGAATTTTGCGCTTCTCAGGCAGGAATTGTCCCTCCTGACAGCCTTGCTTTCTCCATATTGTTGCCTTTAGATCAAAAGTCTTATGCCGAACCAGGCGTTTTTGATCAATAAAAAAGTTGCCATAATCTTCCTCATACCGCATCTACCCGTTAATGAGAGAAAACATTATGAGCATCCCTGCATTTGGTTTAGGTACTTTCCGCCTTCAGGATCAGGTTGTTATCGATTCTGTCAGCACCGCACTCGAGCTGGGCTATCGCACTATCGATACCGCACAGATCTATGAAAACGAAGCGGCTGTTGGTCAGGCTATCGCTGCCAGCGGTGTGAAACGTGAAGACCTGTTCATCACCACCAAGATTTGGATCGCGAACCTGGCGAAAGGCACGTTGATCCCAAGCCTGCAAGAAAGCCTGAAAAAACTGCAAACGTCCTACGTTGATCTGACGCTGATCCACTGGCCGTCACCCAACGATGAAGTGTCGGTTGCCGAGTTTATGGCTGAGCTGCTGGAAGCGAAAAAGCTGGGGCTGACTCGCCAAATTGGCGTATCTAACTTCACCATCGATTTGATGCAGCAAGCGATTGACGCGATTGGCGCCGATGAAATCGCCACCAACCAAATCGAGTTGTCACCGTTCTTGCAGAACCGTAAGGTGGTAGCATTCGCGCAGCAGCATGGCATCGCCATCACTTCTTACATGACGTTGGCCTATGGCAAAGCGCTGCAGGATGAAACGATCAAAAGCATCGCCGCACGTCACAATGCGACCCCTGCACAGGTTGTCCTGGCTTGGGCACTGAAGCTGGGCTATGCGGTTATTCCATCCTCGACCAAGCGTGAAAACCTGGCGAGCAACCTGTTGGCGCAGCAACTGACGCTGACTGACGAAGATATGGCGCAGATCGCCGCACTGGAGTGCAACGGCCGTCTGGTTAGCCCGGAAGGCCTGGCGCCAAACTGGGATTAATCATTCCTCGCAGTAGTTAACTTAAGGCGTCCACCGGGGCGCCTTTTTTATCGTTTCAGATATTCACTCACAAAATCAATAAAGCTGCGCAGACGGTTGCTGACGGCGCTGTCGCTGTAATATACCGCGTTGATCGGCATGGCGACCGGCAGCGTTGCTTCTACCAGAACCGGGACTAAATCTCCGCGTTTGATATCTTCGTCGCTCATAAAGTCCGACAGGCAGGCGATGCCGTTGCCATGCAGGCAGAGATGACGCTGGGTTTCTCCGCTATTGGTGGTCAAGCCGGGGGTAATTTCCAACTGGCTGCCATCTGAACAAGCCAGCGGCCAGCGATTTAAGCTGGGCAGGTCGTTGAATCCGATGCAGCAGTGGTGTTCAAGATCTTCTACCGTTAGCGGCGTGCCGTGCTGGGCCAGATAGGCGGGGGAGGCGAGCACATGCCGATAGCTGGTCATGAGTTTACGTGCTTTCAGCGTGGAATCGGTCAGCTCGCCTACGCGGATTGCGATATCCACTTTTCGCTCGATCAAATTGATAAAGTTTTCCGAAGACACCAGCGATAACGACATTTCAGGATAACGTTCGCGGAACTCCGCCACTAAAGGCGTCAGCATATGCAGCACCACCGGCGTTGCCGCATCGACGCGCAGCAGGCCTTGCGGACGCTGGCGGCTTTCCATCAGCGCATTTTCTGCCGCGGCCATGTCGTTCAGTACCTTCTGCACCTGACGAAAGTAATTCTCTCCTTCCTGAGTCAGGCTGATTTGGCGCGTGGTGCGGTTGAGCAACGTTACCCCCAGTTTACTTTCCAGCTTTTTCACCGTTCGGCTGACTACGGAATTCGCTTGTTCCAGGCGTTCGGCCGCCCGGCTGAAGCTGCCGCTTTCCACGACGGTGACAAAGGTGATCAGCTCGTCTGAGTTTGCTTTCATTTTTGCTCCCGTGGCAAAGTTAATTTGAAATTTTGAGCATTTTTATCATTTAAGCATAGGCCGATAATCGTCGTCATCAACTTGAATGTTATTTCGGAGTAAAAAATGCCTCTCGCATTACTTGCCTTAACCATCAGTGCTTTTGCTATCGGCACGACCGAGTTCGTGATTGTCGGGTTGATCCCGACGATTGCGGAGCAGCTGGGGGTGACCGTACCGTCCGCTGGATTGCTGGTGACTATCTATGCCCTCGGCGTTGCTATCGGCGCGCCGGTACTGACGGCCCTGACCAGTCGCATACCGCGCAAAATGCTGCTGGTTGGTTTGATGGTGCTGTTCACTCTCGGCAACCTGTTGGCCTGGCAATCACCAAGCTATGAATCGTTGGTGATCGCCCGGTTGTTGACCGGCCTGGCGCACGGCGTATTCTTCTCTATCGGTTCCACCATCGCGACGAGCCTGGTGGCGAAAGAGAAGGCGGCTTCCGCCATCGCCATCATGTTTGGCGGCCTGACGGTGGCGCTGGTGACCGGCGTACCGCTGGGAACGTTCATCGGCCAGCAGTTTGGCTGGCGTGAAACCTTCCTGGCCGTTTCTCTGATTGGCGCTGTCGCTACGGTGGCCAGCATTATTCTGGTGCCGAACAATATCAAAAACCAGGGCAGCGCCGGCGTGCGGGAACAGCTGAAAGTACTGACTCATCCTCGTCTGCTGTTGATTTATGCGATTACCGCTTTGGGATACGGCGGGGTCTTCACGACCTTTACCTTCCTTGCGCCGATGATGCAGGAACTGGCGGGTTTCTCTGCTCCAACCGTGAGTTGGATACTGTTGGCTTATGGCGTCGCGGTGGCGGTGGGCAACATCTGGGGGGGCAAGCTGGCCGACCGTCATGGGGCCGTGCGTGCGTTGAGCTTTATCTTTGCTGCGCTGGCCGTTTTATTGCTGGTATTCCAGTTTACTGCGAGTTATAGCATTGCCGCTCTGCTGACGGTAATTGTGATGGGCGTGTTCGCTTTCGGCAACGTGCCGGGGCTGCAGGTGTATGTGGTGCAGAAAGCCGAGCAATATACGCCAAATGCGGTGGATGTGGCATCCGGTCTCAATATCGCGGCGTTCAACATCGGTATTGCGCTCGGTTCGGTGATTGGCGGTCAGACCGTCGCCTCACTGGGGCTGGCGCAGACTCCCTGGATTGGCGCGCTGATCGTGGTGGTTGCACTGTTGCTGGTTAGCCTCAGCGGCCGCCTGGATAAAAAGTCTCAGTTGCAAACGGCTTGATACACAAAATCATTGCTGTCTGGCCCGCATTTTGCGGGCCTTTTCGCATTTTTCACCTATTACTCCCCGTCTTTACACAGCTATACCGTCAGAAGATTGAAATCGCTGCAGACGGCCCCTATAACTGAAAAGGTAATGCCCGCAAAAGCCATGCCCTCTGTGCAGGGGAGGCGTATAATCATTTCATCGTTGGCGAGTGTTCATCGCCAGTTTTCACGTTAATGGGTAATAGGCGAATCGCGTGCCGAAACGAACTTATGCAATGAGGTATGTTGCAGGTCAGCCAGTTGAGCGAATTTTTCCTGGCGCCGTTAACCAGCCGTTGCCGCCCGGGGCTGCGCTGCCGACGACCGGCGCTCTGCGCGTCATGGTATGGAATATTTTCAAACAGCAACGAGCCGACTGGCTTTCGGTGCTGAAAAATCATGGCAAAGATGCGCAGCTGGTGTTGTTGCAAGAGGCGCAAACCACGCCGGAGCTGGTGAGCTACGCTACCGCCAACTATCTGGCGGCCGATCAGGTGCCGGCCTTTGTGCTGCCGCAACATCCTTCCGGCGTGATGACGCTGGCAGCCGCTCATCCGGTTTACTGCTGCCCGCTGCGCGAGCGTGAGCCGCTGCTGCGGCTGTCCAAGTCGGCCTTGATCACCGTTTATCCGCTGTACAATGGCGAGCTGTTGATGGTGGTGAATATCCATGCGGTGAACTTCAGCCTGGGCGTCGACGTGTACAGCAAGCAGCTGGGGCCGATTGGCGAGCAGATCGCCAGCCACCGGGGGCCGGTGATCATGGCGGGGGACTTCAACGCCTGGAGCCGTAAACGTATCAATGCGCTGTATGACTTTGCCGGCGAAATGGCGCTGCGCGAGGTGAGCTTCACCGACGATCACCGCCGCAAGGCCTTTGGCCGCCCGTTGGACTTCGTGTTTTACCGTAACCTGGGGGTCGTGGAAGCCTCGGTGCTGGTGACCAGCGCGTCGGATCACAATCCGTTGTTAGTGGAGTTTCACCCGGAGAAGGACTCGCCGGTTTGGTGAATCGCAGGTAATAAAAAAGCACCCCGAAGGGTGCTTTTTTTGTGCCGAAAATTTAAGTATCCGGCGTCATCTTGTTGCCGACAAACAGGGTCAGCTTCAAACCTGGCTGCAGGCTGCCTTTGGCGAGCGTTGAATTCCAACGCATCACGTCGTTAATATCGACGCCGTGACGACGTGCGATACTGGCAAGCGAATCACCTTTGCGAACCTGGTAGGTGATGCTGCTGTTACTGCCAGTATTGCTGGCCACTTGCAGGGTTTGCCCAACTTTTAAGGCGCTTTTGGCGCGCAAGTTGTTCCAACTCTGCAAATCGCTGGTCTTAACGTTCAGCCGCTTGGCTATGGCCGATAAGGTGTCGCCGGAGCGCACTTTATACGAACTGCCACCGGACAAACCGCTGTTCTTCGCCAACTGCGTCGTTGGTTGAGTCACGGCGATCTGGCCATCGGCCAGCGAGTCTTTCAGCTGATCGGCATGCCCTTTGGGAACCATGATGTAATGGGGCCCGTTGGGTGCCGTAACGCCTTTTTTATAGCCTGGGTTATACGCTTTCATCTTGGTGACTGAAAGCCCCGCCATCTCAGCCGCCTGAGTCAGCTGGATCTGCTGCCCGACATCGATACGCGCCAGCGCACGGGTTTCATCCGTTTTCGGGAGTTTCACACCGTACTTCTTGCTGTTCTTGATGATGTCGCTCAGCGCCAGCATTTTCGGGACATAGATTGACGTTTCACGCGGAAGCGACAATGCCCAGAAATTGGTTGGCTTACCCTGGCGTTTGTTTGCCTTCACCGCTTGCATCACGCGGCCTTCACCACTGTTATAGGCGGCTACGGTCAGTAACCAGTCGCCGTTAAACATGCGGTTCAAGCGCTGCATCATGTTAAGCGCAGCGGTTGTCGAGGCGACGACATCGCGCCGACCGTCATACCACTGATTGTTTTTCAAACCATAATTGCGACCCGTTTGCGGCACGATTTGCCATAGCCCTGCGGCGTTGGCACTTGACGTGGCGTGTGGGTCAAAAGCGCTCTCCACTATGGGTAGCAGTACCAGTTCCATCGGCATATTACGTTTCTTAATCTGCCCGACTATCCAGTACATGTACGGCTCTGCCCGTAATGTTACATCGTGGAGATAGCTCTTACTTTTTAAGTACTTTCTTTTCTGATCACGGATCCGGGAATTTTCCGGAACCTCCATCTTCAGCTCGTCGCTAATGAAGTTCCACAGGTCCTGTTGCGCGGCGGGACTGTTGTTATCCAACCACCGCGCCGAGCTCGCTCGGCCATTTGCTGTGTACTCTCCTGCTTCACCATCTTGACCAGCCGAAGACAAACTCTGTGCATGCTGTTCTGGCGCCGGTGCGTCCTGCCTGGACGACTGGCAACCCACTAGCAAGACTGAGGCGAGAAATATCGCTTTAGCCTTCATGTGTGTGTCAATGTAGTTGCTTAAAAGACGAGCAATAATACTTTGCTTCGCCAAATAACACAACTAAAAGCTTAGAAGTTATCTTTCTGCAGGCGTAATTCGGAAAAAACCGAATGAAGGCTTTCCGGTGGTGAATTAAAGCCTAATTTCTTTTGTAAATCAGCGTCATGGCAACGTAAAAACAGGTTAATTTTGCGCTCTAATTGCAACGTGGTCGGCACGCTGGCTTGGCCTTTTGCCCTTAATGCTTCAACATGTTGTTGATATGTTTCAATCTCTCGATCTTCCGGCAAAATAGTTCGCGCAAACTTAAGATTTGAAAGAGTATATTCATGCGCGCAGCAAATTAAGGTGTTATCGGGAAGTTGCGCGAGTTGTTGAAATGAGTCGTACATTTGTTTGGCGGTGCCTTCAAACAGCCTGCCACAGCCGGCGGAGAAAATTGTGTCGCCGCAGAACAGATAAGGGGCACTATAGAATGCCACATGGCCCAACGTATGGCCGGGAACGGCGATAGTCCTGTAATGGTGGCCATCGATGTCAAAGGTGTCGCCGTCGCGGACGATGTGGTTGGCGCCTTTGTCCGCCGTTTCTTGCGGCCCATAGACGGCCAGACCGGGATACTTCGCGACGATTTGCGCCACGCCGCCGACGTGATCGTGATGGTGGTGGGTCAACAGGATCGCCGACGGCGCCAGTTGCAGACGCTGCAGCGCCTCGAGCACCGGTCGCGCTTCACCCGGATCGACGATAATGCAGCGTCCCTGCCGGTCATCCAATAACCAAATGTAATTGTCCTGGAAGGCGGGAATGCTGATAAGATTCATGGTGTACCTCTCGTTGGCAACGGCTTGAAAGAAGATAATAAATCATGAAACCAGCCCATACTCTACAAAAGCTCACCGGCCCGCAGTCATGGGCTGAGCTGCCGTGGGGGGAGTACTATCGTGAAGCGCTCGAGCGGCAGTTGCAACCCTGGTGGCCGAAGCTGTTCGGTTTCCATCTGCTGAAGATGGGCATGCTCAGCGCCGAGCTGGCCACGGACAAATGCGCGATTTCCCATCAGGTCAACGTAGGGCAGGAAGGCGAAGGGCTGCAGGTGATCGCCGATGCCTATCAACTGCCGTTCGCCGCCAAGTCGGTGGATGCCTGCCTGTTGGCGCATACGCTGTCCTATGCGGACGATCCGCACCGCATGCTGCGCGAGGTGGACAGGGTATTGATCGACGACGGCTGGTTGGTTATCAACAGCTTCAATCCGTTCAGCCTGTTGGGATTGGGCAAGCTGGTGCCCGGGTTGCGTCATCGCCAGCCCTATGTCAGCCGCATGTTTACCCAGATGCGGCTGCTGGATTGGCTAAGCCTGCTGAATTATGAGGTGCTGTATCAGTCGCGTTTTCACGTGCTGCCGTGGCATCGCAAGGGCGGTAAGTTTTTATGCACCCATTTGCCGGCGCTGGGCTGCATGAGCGTGATTGTGGCGCGCAAACGCACCTTGCCGCTGACGCCTACGCCGATGAAACTGGGGGCGAGAAAGCCTTCTCTCAGCCGCGCGGTGGGCGCGACCAAGAGCTACCGCAAACTGCCTTAGGCTTCCGGTTGGTAACCGACGTCTTCCTGCGTCGGCTTGCCGGCCGCTTCGCGCGCCAGCACGTCACAACGTTCGTTCTCCGGGTGGCCGGCGTGGCCTTTGACCCATTCCCATTTTACCTCGTGGCGCTGAATGGCCAGATCCAACCGCTGCCACAGATCGACATTCTTAACCGGCTTTTTGTCGGCGGTTTTCCAGCCGCGTTTCTTCCAGTTATGGATCCAACTGGTGATGCCCTGGCGCACATACTGGCTGTCGGTGCTGAGCGTCACGGCGCAGGGTACGGTCAGCGCTTCCAGCGCCACGATCGCCGCCATCATTTCCATGCGATTATTGGTGGTCAGACGAAAACCCTCGCTGAAGGTTTTTTCCGTCTGCTTATAGCGTAATATCGCGCCGTAGCCACCGGGGCCGGGATTGCCAAGGCAGGAGCCGTCGGTGAAAATCTCTACCTGTTTGAGCATCTCTGGTAGACTCTTCCTATCAGTTTTATAAAAGCCAAGTCTGACATAAACGAGCGCTGTGAGCACTGCAATATGATCTCTACAACCACCAGACAGATTGTCCTCGATACCGAAACCACCGGTATGAACAAGCTTGGGGTGCACTACGAAGGGCACCGCATCATCGAAATCGGTGCGGTGGAGGTGATTAACCGCCGCCTGACCGGGCGCAACTTCCACGTTTATATCAAGCCGGATCGGCTGGTGGATCCGGAAGCGTACGGCGTACACGGCATCAGCGACGATTTCCTGGCCGACAAGCCGACCTTCGATCAGGTTGCCGACGAATTCCTCGACTTTATCCGCGGCGGCGAGCTGGTGATCCATAACGCGGCGTTCGACATCGGCTTTATGGATCACGAATTCCGCATGTTGCAGCAGGGTATCCCGAAGACCGAGACCTTCTGCACCATCACCGACAGCCTGCTGATGGCGCGCCGCCTGTTCCCGGGCAAGCGCAACAACCTCGATGCCTTGTGCAGCCGTTATGAGATAGACAACAGCAAGCGTACGCTGCACGGCGCATTGCTCGATGCCGAGATCCTGGCGGAAGTCTATCTGGCGATGACCGGCGGTCAGACCTCGATAGCGTTCCAGATGGAAGGTGATACCCAGCAAAACGACGCCGCGCAAGAAATTCAGCGCATTGTCCGCCCGGCGACGGCGATGAAAGTGGTCTACGCCAGCGACGAAGAAGTGAAGGCGCACGAGGCGCGTCTGGATCTGGTGGCGAAAAAGGGCGGCAGCTGCCTGTGGCGCGGTGCGCCGGCCGAGTAACGGCATTTTTGCACGAAAAAAACGCACCGGATGAACCTTCGTTGAAAAACTGTGCAAACGGTTCATTTGGTGAGAAAAAGGCGTTGACGGAACCGAGAGGCGTCCGTAATATGCGCCTCGTTCCCCCGCAAGAGGGAATGGCGCGGAGCGGTAGTTCAGTTGGTTAGAATACCTGCCTGTCACGCAGGGGGTCGCGGGTTCGAGCCCCGTCCGTTCCGCCACTATTCAGAAGCCCTGAGTTAGCGATAACTCAGGGCTTCGTCGTTTCTGCTCTCGGCAAAACGGTACGGCCCAATGAACGGGGCCGGCAGACCGGCCCCTTATTCCTCAGAACAACACCGAGTAGTTCAAACCGAAGGTGCGTCCGCGGCCCTTATAGCTGTACAGCTCAGGCGAGCCGTAGGTCGGGCTGTACAGGATCGGCGCGCGTTGGCCCCAAACGGTGGTGTATTCCTTGTCCAGCAGGTTTTCCACGCTGAAGCTGATTTTCCCTACCGGCAGGGTATAGCTGCCGAGAAAATCGAGGGTGTTGTAGCCATCGATTTTGCGGCCCTGAGTGGAGTTGGCCTTGGTGTAATCGCCATCGTCCGACACGTCGAAGGTTTGCTGCGACTGTAAACGCAGATTCCAGTCGCCCGGCGCCCAGCCGACATAAGCGGTGACTTTCGATGGGCTGGCGGTATCCACCACCAGCTTCTTCCATTCGCCGTTGACCTTGGTTTCGGAACGGATAATGTTGAAGTTGGTGCCGGCGCTCCAGTCGCTGTCTTCAAAGAAATAATCCACCGCGCCTTCCACCCCGTAGATGCGGCGTTTGTCCGCATTGACGTTGATGGTCATGTCGGTTTTGTTGATGGCGATGCTCTTGTCGGACAGCGAGTAGTAGGCGGCGATTTGCGTGCGCAGGTTATCGCCGGTATAGCGCCAGCCCAGCTCGTAGGCATTGACCTTAATGCCTTCCAGCTTGGAATCACCGACGTTGACGCTCTTCAGCAACTGGTAATGGCCGCCGTTCAACGCGTAGGTGCCGTTACCGTAATACTTGCCCGGGTCCGGGATCTCGAAGCCCTGAGAGAAGTTGAACCAGGTTTGCTGGCGCTCGGTCAGGTGCGCCAACAGACCGGCGTTGAACAGCGCGTTGTTGTAGTCGGTTTTCCCGCCCGGTATCGCGTCGGCGGACGTCGCGGCGCCGCTGGCGATCGCCTGCTGCTGGTTATAACCGACGAAGTCATCAATCTTGTTTTCGGTGTACTGGTAACGCACGCCGCCGCTCAGGGTGAAGATCGGGTTGATGTCGTAGCTGGCCTGCAGGAACGACGCCAGGTTGCTGGTGGTATAGCTCGGGTAGCGGCCGGTGTTGTAAGCGTTCTCCAGCGTCATGCCGCCGGACTGCTGGGCCTTCGCCAGGTTGAAGAATTGCTGGTTGGCGTTGAAGCTTTCATGTTCGGCGTCGATGCCGTAAGTCAGCGTCAGTGCGTCGACAGGTTTGCTGTTTAACGTCAGCTTGCCGCCGTAGAAATCGGTTTTTTGCTGCGAAGCGCCAATGCTGCTGACGTAATAGTTCGGCGCTTTACCCGCCAGCGTCGGGAACGGGTAGAAGGTCAACGTTTCGTCGCGGTAGTAGACCTGCGCCACCAAATCCTGGCCGAGGAAATCGGTATTGGAATACTGCAGGTTGATGAGATGGCGTTCGGTGCCTGGGATGCGGTCGGAATTTAAGTTTCCGCTGTTGTACGCCTTGGCGTTGCCGGTCACCGCCGCGAAGTTTTCCCCCAGGAACAGGCCGTGGTCGCCGTCGGATTGGCTTTTATAGTATTGGGTGGTCAGCTGCAGCTGTTGGTGTTCGTCGATGTTGAGGGTACCGGTGCCCATGACGTCGAGGCGATCGGAATACTGCAGACCGGTTTGGGTATTGTCGATCAGTACCTCATTGCCTTTGCCGTCATACCAGCCGCCATAGCGCTGGTAAGAAACGGACAGGCGCCCAGAGGCGTTGTCGTTGCCGCCGCTGACCGCCGCCGCCACGTTCTCGTCGTGATCGTTATGGCCGCCAAAGCCGGTTTTACCGCCGATCTGCAACTCGACCTGTTGTTCCTGTTGCCCCTTTTTGGTGACGATGTTGATCAGGCCGCCGGTGCTGCCGCCGCCGTACAGCGAGGTCGCGCCGGAAATCACCTCGATATGATCGATATTGAACGGATCGATCGAATCCAACTGGCGGCTGTCGCTGCGTGATGAATTCAGGCGTACGCCGTCAATCATCACCATCATCGAGCGGCCGCGCATATTCATGCCATAGTTGGTACGGCCCTGGCCGCTGACGTCCATACCGGGGATCAGCTGCGCCAACATGTCCTTGATCTCTTTACCGCCCTGAACCTGCTGTTCGATCTCCTGGCTTTCGATGATCCAGGTCGTCTGTGCCATTTCCGCCGTGCTGCGGTGTGAACGGCTGGCGGAGACCACCATCTGCTCTTCAGTGCCGGCTTTCTGATCTTCAGCCCAAGCCGCCGGCGCAAGCATTGCCAGCAGACAAGGGTTCAATACCCAAAGGTGTTTGCGTTTCATCGTTATTTCCTGGTGATATTGTTATTGTGTTTTTTTTGAGAATGATTCTTTTATCAATAACGTTTCTTGTTATCAATAAAATCATGATATGATTTTTTGCGATACATTAACGTAATTAATTAGTTTTATTAACATTTTACCCGCTGCGCGATCGAGCACCCCACGCCGTCAACACGGCAGCCGATCGGCCATACGCACAAGCGACAGCCGTTGCCGGAGAATCGAGAACATGTCCGCCAGCTACAGAATTTTTGATATCACCTTGAAAAGCAAAATGCTGATTTCACCTTCGCTGGTGCGCTGCGTGTTTGAAGGTGCAGATATTCATCGGATGAAGCTCGAAGCGCCGGATCAGCGCATCAAACTGCTGTTCCCGGCGGCGGACGGCAAGATCCCGCAGTTGGTCAACGGCCCGGACTGGTACGGCGATTACATGGCGATCCCCAAAGAACGGCGCCCGGTGATGCGCACTTATACGCTGCGTGCGCTACGCCGCGAGCAGAATCAGATGGACGTCGAATTCGTGCTGCATGGCGTGAACGGCCCGGCCTCCGCCTGGGCGACCCACGCCGAGCCGGGTGACGCCCTTCAGACGGTCGCCCCCAACGACGAGTTCGACGGCGACAGCGGCGGCTACGAATGGGCACCGCCGGCGCAGCTGCAGCAGGCGCTGCTGATCGCCGATGAAACGGCGGTACCGGCGGCGATGGGCATTTTGGAACAGCTGGCGCAGCAGGCCAATCCGCCGCGGGTGCAGGCATTCTTCGAGGTGCCGGTGGCGGGGGATTGCCTGGATTTGGCCCGTTTCCCATTCGCCGAGGTTTACTGGCTGCCGCGCGACGTGGGCGGCCAACTGGCGCATGGCACGCTGCTGGTGGAAGCGGTGCGCCAGCGGGTGGATATCCCCACGTCGGCGTGCGCGCAGGCGCAGTCCCTGGCGGAAAGCAGCCTGAGCGATGAGGTGTTGTGGGAGCGGGCGGCCGGCGGCAACGCTTTTTATGCCTGGGTGGCGGCTGAGTCTTCCACGGTGAAAACGCTGCGGCGTTACCTGATCGGCGAACGCGATCTGGATCGCGCTACCGTCAACTTCATGGCCTATTGGTGCTGAACGCGCGGCCCTTTTCCGGCATTGACGCTGGAGAAGGGCAGGCCGCCGCCATTCCCCATCAACCAATAATCGCTTGCCAGCAGGTAGTTCGGCCGTGTTATGTTCCGCTGAAACGAAGGTTACAGCGAGAACGATAATGCAACGGTTCGACGAACGCCTGCGCCGCAACTACCCACAGCTGACGCCGCAGGAGCAGCGGGTGGCCGACTTCATCTTCGATCACTATGACGATTTGATCGGCTACAACAGCGCCGAGCTGGCGCGCCTGAGCGGCGTTTCCAAAGCCACGGTCAGCCGCTTGTTCAAACGGCTGGGCTACCCCAACTACCGCGCCATGCGCGATGAGCTGCGCACCCTGCGCCAGAGCGGCATGCCGTTGACCGACAGCCGCGATGCGGTGCAGGGCGATACGCTGTTGGCGCGGCACTGCAAGCAGGAAATGGCCAATCTCACCCGCTGGGTAAAGCAGATCGATGCGGTGCAGTTCAGCGCGGCGATCGCCGCGCTGGCGCAGGCGCGAGGCGTATTGTTGCTGGGGCTGCGCAACAGCTATCCGGTGGCGATGCATCTGCGTCAGCAGCTGATGCAGGTATGTGAACAGGTGCTGCTGGCGCCGCAGCCGGGGCAGACGCTGGCGGAAGATCTGGCGGGGCTGACGCCGCAGGACATGGCGGTAGTGGTGGCGTTCCGTCGCCGGCCGCGCCAGATAAAGGCGGTGCTGGCGCTGTTGCAAAGCCGCGGGGTACCGACACTGCTGATCTGCGAGCCGCAGGCGCAGGCGCTGTTTTCGTTGGCCAACTGGCACTTGACCGTGCCGCTTGACAGCGTGTCGGCCTTCGACAGCTATGCCGCCGCCATGAGCCTGGCCAGCCTGCTCAGCAACGCGTTGCTGCATGAAAGGCTGGCGCAGGGGCGGCAGCGCATTCATCACGTCGCCGAACTGTTCCAGGCGCTGGACGAACTGGAGCTGCGTTAAGCACGGCAGTTCATTTCCCTTCCTTCACCTTCCGCCGTTTAAGGCGGATCGGTCACCTCATTGTGTTACTTTGGTTTCATTAATTGATCATAAGAATCTTTTGTTTCAACTGAATCCCTATCGGGAGTAGGCTGTTGGGCAGCAAACAAACGTCATGTCGACGCTGACGGCATAACTCAATAACTTACTAAGCTGACAGGGAATGAACATGTTGGATATCTCGCAATTCGATCAGATTAACCCGCCGGCGCGCCTGCTGATGGGGCCGGGGCCGATCAACGCCGATCCGCGCGTGCTGCGCGCCATGTCGAGTCAGCTGATCGGCCAGTACGATCCGGCGATGACCGGTTACATGAATCAGGTCATGGCGCTGTACCGCGCGCTGTTCCGCACCGAAAACCGCTGGACGATGCTGGTGGACGGCACCTCACGCGCCGGCATCGAAGCGCTGCTGGTTTCCGCCATTCGGCCGGGCGATAAGGTGCTGGTGCCGGTTTTCGGCCGTTTCGGGCATCTGCTGTGCGAGATTGCCCGCCGCTGCCGTGCCGAGGTACACACGATCGAGGTGCCGTGGGGTGAGGTATTCAGCGCCGATCGCATCGAAGACGCGATTAAGCGAGTGCGCCCGCGCCTGCTGCTGACGGTGCAGGGCGACACGTCCACCACCATGCTGCAGCCGTTGCATGAGTTGGGCGATATCTGCCGCCGCCACGGCGTGCTGTTCTACACTGACGCGACCGCTTCCTTCGGCGGCAACCCGCTGGAAACCGATGCCTGGGGGCTGGATGCGGTCTCTGCCGGGCTGCAGAAGTGTCTGGGCGGCCCCTCCGGCAGTTCACCGGTCACCCTCAGCCCGCAGTTTGAAGAAATTGTGCGCCGCCGTAAATGCGTGGAGGAGGGGATCCGTACCGCCGAGCACGCCGACGGCGACGACGAGATGATCTACTCCAACTATTTCGACATCGGCATGATCATGGATTATTGGGGACCGGAGCGCCTGAATCACCACACCGAAGCCACCAGCATGCTGTTCGCGGCGCGGGAATGCGCGCGGGTGATCCTCGAAGAAGGGCTGGATCATGCCATCGCCCGCCACCGGCTGCACGGCGCGGCAATGCTGGCGGGCATCCGCGGCATGGGGCTGGCGGTGTTCGGCGATCTTGAGCACCGCATGAACAACGTGCTCGGCGTTGTGATCCCGCCGCAGGTGCATGGCGAACAGGTTCGGCAGATGATGCTGAACGATTTTGCCATCGAAATCGGCACCTCGTTCGGCCCGCTGCAGGGAAAAATCTGGCGCATCGGCACCATGGGCTATAACGCGCGCAAGGATTGCGTGCTGCAAACGCTGGCGGCGCTGGAGGCGGTGTTGAACCGCCTCGGTTTCGCCAGTAGGCAGGGCGAGGCATTGCAGGCCGCCTGGAATGTTTATGATGCAGGGCATCATGGATGACGCCGCTGGAGGCGCAGCAGGCCGCCGCACGGGTGATGGCGCGCTGCGACGAGCTGGCGGCGATCAGCGCGGAGCCCGATCGGCTGACGCGCCTTTATCTTTCTGCTGAACATCGGCGTGTCAATCGCTTGGTTGGCGAGTGGATGCGCGAGAGTGGCATGCAGGTTTGGCAGGACAGCGTCGGCAATATCTGCGGCCGCTATGAAGGGCCCACGCCCGGCGCCCCTGCGCTGCTGCTCGGTTCGCATCTGGACACGGTGCGTAACGCCGGGCGCTATGACGGCATGCTCGGCGTGCTCACGGCGCTGGAGCCGGTGGCATATTATCATCGTCAGGGGCGCCGTTTGCCGCTGGCGCTGGAGGTGATCGGTTTTGCGGACGAAGAGGGCGCGCGCTTCGGCGTTACGCTGCTCGGCAGCCGCGGCCTGACCGGCCAGTGGCCCGCAGAGTGGCTGGCGTGCACCGACGCCGATGGCATCAGTGTGGCACAGGCCATGCGCGACTTTGGGCTGGATCCGGCGGCGATCGCGCAGGCACGCCGCGCGCCGCAGGAAATCTGCGCCTATCTCGAGCTGCATATCGAACAGGGCCCGTGTCTCGAGGCGGCCGATTTGGCGCTGGGCGTGGTGACGGCGATCAACGGCGCGCGCCGGCTTACCTGTACTTTCAGCGGTGAGGCGGGCCACGCCGGCACGGTGCCGATGGGGCAGCGCAAAGACGCGTTGGCGGCCGCGGCGGAATGGATGATGGCGGTCGAAACGCTGACCCGCGCCGCCGATCCGCATCTGGTGGCCACCGTGGGGTGTATTGAATGCCTGCCAGGCGCGGTTAACGTCATCCCCGGTGAGGTGAAATTGACGCTCGACGTGCGCGGTCCGCAGGATGCGCCGCTGGCGGCGCTATTGACGGCGTTGTTGGCACAGGCTCAGGCGATCTGCGTACGGCGCGGAGTGGGTTTCGCCAGCGAAGAGTTTTATCGCATTGATGCCACCGCCTGCGATGCGGAGCTGCAGCGCCGCTGGCAGACGGCCGTCGCGCCAGTGCAGGGCCGCAGCCTGGCGCTTCCGAGCGGTGCCGGTCACGACGCCATCGCCGTGGCGGCGCAATGGCCGGTCGGTATGCTGTTCGTGCGTTGCGCCGGCGGCGTCAGCCATCATCCGGACGAAGCGGTGCGGCAGGCGGACGTGGCACTGGCGATCCAGGCCTATTGCCTGATGATCGCCGGCTGGGAGAAGGGGGAATCAGTCTAAACGCAGAAAGCTGTCGGCATCGCGCCAGGCCGGGAAGGCGCTGCGATAACTCTGCAGGGTTTCCAGCGACAGCTCGGCGTCCAGCCGCGTGGCCGCGCCGGGCTCCGCATCCGCCAGGATCTCGCCTTGAGGGCTGATGATTAAGCTGTCTCCGCTGTAGCTCAGGCCGTTAGGATCTTCGCCCACCCGGTTGCAGCCCGCCACATACACCTGATTTTCAATCGCCCGCGCCGCCAGCAGCGTTTGCCAATGGTGGCTGCGCGGCGCCGGCCAGTTGGCGACGTACAGCGCCAGATCGTAATCCTGCTGATAGCGCGCCCAGACCGGGAAACGCAGGTCGTAGCAGATTTGCGGCAGGATGCGCCAGCCGCGCCACTCGAAGATTTCACGCCGGTTGCCGGCCTGGTAATGCAGGTGTTCGCCGGCCATGCGGAACAGATGGCGTTTGTCATAGGCATGCACCTGGCCGCCCGGCTCCACCAACAGGAAGCGGTTGACCGCGCCCTCGTCGGTTTTCAGCGCGACGCTGCCGCCGATTAACGCGTGGCTTTTCACCGCCCAACCGTGCAGCCAGTCGATCACCTGCTGTTCGGGCAGGGCGCTCTCGCCGGCATCCATGGCGAAACCGGTGGTGAACATTTCCGGCAAGACGATGAGATCGCGCCCGACGATCGGTGCCAGCAACGCGTCGAAGGCGGCCAGGTTAGCGAGGCCGTCGCGCCAGACCAGCGGTTGCTGCAACAGGGTAATTTTTAAAGTCGACATAACCGCTCCGCAGCTGCATCCAGCGTGGCGTCCTGTTTAGCGAAGCACAGCCGGATCAATTTATGGGGGAAAGGATCGGCACAGAAGACCGACAGCGGAATGGCCGCCACGCCCACGTGCTCGGTTAACCAATGGCAGAACGCCACATCGTCCAGATCGGAGATGGCGCTGTAGTCCGCCAGCAAGAAGTATGTACCCGCGCAGGGTAAAATTTCCAGTCGGCTGCTCGCCAGCGCCTGCACAAAGCGATCGCGCTTGGCGCGATAGAACGCCGGCAGCTGTCGCCAGTGCTCCGGCTCGGCGCGCAGGCTATCCGCCAGCGCCAGCTGCGCCGGGGTGTTGACCGAAAAGGTCAGGTATTGATGCACCTTGCGCACCTCGGCGCTCAGCGCGGCGGGCGCCACGCAGTAACCCACTTTCCAGCCGGTCATGTGGAAGGTTTTGCCGAACGAGGACACCGCAATCGCGCGCTGGCGCAGCTGTGGGTGGGCCAGCACGCTGGCGTGGCCGCCTTTGGCGAAGCAGATGTGTTCGTAAACCTCGTCGCTGAGCACGTAGATTTCGCGTTCGGCAATGGCGTGCCACAGCTGCTGCATGTCTTCCGCCTGCCAGGCGGTGGCGGACGGGTTGTGCGGCGTGTTGACGATCACCAGGCGGGTGCGCGGCGACAGCGCGGCGGCGAACCCTGGCCAATCGACGGCAAACGCGGGCGGCTGCAGGGAGATGCGTTTGAGGATGCCGCCGGCCAGCGTCACCGCCGGCACATAGCTGTCATAGCTGGGATCGAAACAGACCACCTCATCGCCGGGGCGCACCAGCGCGCTGATGGCGGCGAACAGCGCTTCGGTGGCGCCGGCGGTGACGGTCACTTCGGCGGAGGCGTCCGGTTGCCAGCCATACAGCTCGGCGGTTTTGTCGGCGATGGCTTCGCGCAGCGGCGCCACGCCGGTCATTGGCGCATATTGGTTGGCGCCCTGGGCGACGTGCCAGGCCAAGCGTTCTTTCAGGTAGTCCGGGCCGTCGAAATCAGGGAAGCCCTGCGACAGGTTGATCGCCTGATGCTGCTGCGCCAGCGCGCTCATCTGGGTGAAGATGGTGGTGCCCAGGGCAGGCAGTTTACTTTCGGGAATCAATGCGGAAGTGCTCATAGCAGGTGAATACTCCAGGCGCTTATATTGCCGTCAATATAACACGATGTTAGTATTTGGCAATCAAGACGCTTAGATGGCTAAATGCGAAAAAGTGCTTAGCCCGCCATGCGGCAGGTAAAGTTTCATCTGCCGGCCGCCTTACCGAACGGGAAACGATAATAATGACGGATAATCCGCAACTTACCGCATTGCTGGCGGCCTGCCACTGGATTGGCGACAAAGGCTGGTGCCCGGCGACCGGCGGCAACATGTCGCTGCGCCTGGACGAACGTCAGTGCCTGGTCACCGAGTCCGGCAAAGACAAGGGCAGCCTGAGCGCCGCCGATTTTCTGCGGGTGGATATCGCCGACAATCATGTGCCGAGCGGCCGCACGCCATCGGCGGAGACTGGGCTGCATACGCTGCTCTACCGCCTGTCTGCGCATATCGGCGCGGTGCTGCATACCCATTCCGTCAACGCTACCATCCTGTCGCGGGTGGAGCGCGGTGATGCGCTGGTGCTGCAGGGGTACGAAATGCAGAAGTCGCTGGCTGGCCAGCGCAGCCACCTGGACAGCGTGGCGATCCCCATTTTTGATAACGATCAGGACATCCCCCGGTTGGCGGCGCGCGTGGCGGCCTATGCCGAGGCCACGCCGCTGCAATACGGCTTTCTGGTGCGCGGCCACGGTTTGTATTGCTGGGGAAGCCAGGTGGCGGAAGCCCGCCGCCATCTCGAAGGGCTGGAATTCCTGTTCCAGTGTGAACTGCAACGCCGCTTACTGGAGGCGAAATGATCCGCGCCATCGTGACCGATATTGAAGGCACCACCAGCGATATTCGCTTTGTGCATCAGGTACTGTTTCCTTATGCCCGCGAACGGCTGGCGGATTTTGTGCGCCGCCATGCCGCTGAGAGCGAAGTCGCCGCGCCGCTGGCGGCGCTGCGCGCTGAAATTGACCAGCCGCAGGCAGATCTCGACGCGCTGATCGCCGCCCTGTACCGCTTTATGGATGAAGATCGCAAATCCACCGCGCTCAAGGCGTTGCAGGGCATCATCTGGCGCAGCGGTTACCGCGAAGGGGATTTTCGCGGGCATCTGTACCCGGAAGTCGCCGGGCAGTTGGCCGCCTGGCAGCGGCAGGGAGTGAAGCTTTACGTCTATTCCTCCGGTTCGGTGGAAGCGCAGAAGCTGCTGTTCGGCCACAGCGACGCCGGCGATCTGCAGCCGCTGTTCAGCGGCTATTTCGATACGCACGTCGGCGCCAAGCGTGAAACCGCGTCGTACCGCAACATCGCGCAGGCTATCGGCATCGCGCCCGACGAGCTGCTGTTCTTGTCCGACATCCACCAGGAGCTGGATGCGGCGCAGGCCGCCGGCTGGCATACCTGCCAGCTGATCCGCGATGAGGCGGACGAGCAGAGCCGGCATCCGCAGGTTAACCGTTTTGATCGCATCGATTTAGGGGAGTTCGTCTCATGAGTGGATTGACCATTTTCAGCGATAAAGCGCCGCAGCAGCCGCTGTGGCAGAGCCGCGACGCGCAAGAGATCCAGCGCCAACTGGCGCAAATCGGCGTGCGCTTTGAACGTTGGCAGGCGGATCGCGAGCTGGGCGATAATCCGCAGCCGGAGGCGGTGATCGCCGCCTACCAGCATGAGATAGACCGGCTGGTGGCGGAAAAGGGCTACCAGAGCTGGGACGTGATCAGCATGCGGCCGGACCACGAGCAGCGTCAGACGCTGCGCGAAAAATTCCTGTCCGAACACACGCACGGCGAGGATGAAGTGCGCTTTTTCGTTGAAGGGGCGGGGCTGTTTTGCCTGCATCTGGACGGCAAGATCTTCCAGATCCTGTGCGAAAAGAACGATCTGATCTCGGTGCCGGCCAACACTCGCCACTGGTTCGATATGGGATCGGCGCCGCACTTTACCGCGATCCGGGTGTTCGACAACCCGGAAGGCTGGGTGGCGCACTTCACCGGCGACAAGATCGCCGATGCCTATCCGCGTCTGGACTGATCGTCAATCGGCGTGCGTTACCCCAGCGCCCGCTGGAAAATCCCCGCTTCAACCTGCTGCGGCGTGATCACGCCGCTGTCGAACACCCACCCGCTGATAAGCTTCGCCGGCGTGACGTCGAACGCAGGATTGTAGACAGGCGCGTCGGTTGGCGCCCACTGGCAGGCGCCGAAGCTGCCTGAAACGCCGGTGACTTCGGTCGCCGCGCGCTGCTCGATCGGGATGGCGGCGCCGTCCGGGCAGTGCGGATCGTGGGTGGTATGCGGGGCGGCCACGTAGAACGGAATGCCGTGGTAGTGCGCCAGCACCGCCAGGCTGTAGGTGCCGATTTTGTTGGCGACGTCGCCGTTGGCGGCGATGCGATCCGCGCCGACCCACACCGCATCGACCTGGCCCTGCGCCATCAGGCTGGCAGCCATCGAATCGCAGATCAGGCGATAGGGTATGCCCAGTTCGCCCAGTTCCCAGGCGGTCAGACGGCCGCCCTGCAGCAGCGGCCGGGTTTCATCGACCCATACCTGTTGCACCTTGCCCTGCTGGTGGGCGCGCAGCAGCACCCCGATGGCGGTGCCGACGCCGGCGGTGGCCAATCCGCCGGTATTGCAGTGGGTCAGCAGGCGGCTGCCGGGCTTGACCAGCCCAGCGCCGTGATCGGCGATGCGATCGCACAGCAGGCGATCTTCTTCCACTAACCGCAGCGCTTCGTTCACCATCGCCGGCACCCAATCAGGCTCCGCCAGCGCCAGCTTCATGCGATCCAGATTGTTCATCAGGTTGACCGCCGTCGGGCGGGCGGCGCGCAGCGTGTGCAGCGCCTGCTCCAGCTCGGCACGCGATAGACCGCGTTCCGCGAGCAGTGCCAACAGCAGGCTGGCGGACAGCCCGATCAGCGGCGCGCCACGCACCCGCAGGCTGTGAATGTGCCCGACCAACTCTTCCACGCTATCGCAGGCGCGCCACCGCTTTTCCTGCGGCAGGGCTTGCTGATCGAGGATCCAAAGGCGGTTGTCCTGCAGGGTCAAACTGGTGGTGTTAAGCGCTTGCATCGGCGGTTAATTCCTTGTTGCGTGGTTATTGCATCTGAAACGCTATTCTGCCAACATGACTTCCAGATGTATAGACGTCCAAATGCTTTTACGTCTAAATAAACAGAATCGCTGGGTCAGTGAGAGAGAACAGAGGGGTTGGGGAATGTCGCTTTATCGTACGTTTACGGCTGCCGACGCCGTTGAATACGCCCGCCAATACGGGCAGGTGGCTGAGCCGCAGGCGCTGGTCAGCGCCGACGAGATCGGTGACGGCAACCTGAACCTGGTGTTCAAGATCCGCGATCGCGAAGGCGTGAGCCGGGTGATCGTCAAACAGGCGCTGCCCTACGTGCGCTGCGTGGGCGAATCCTGGCCGCTGACGTTGGATCGGGCGCGCATCGAAGCGGAAACGCTGCTGGTCCACGGCGGTTTCTGCCCAAGGCATACGGTAAAAGTCTTGCATCACGATCCCGAATTGGCGGTGATGGTGCAGGAAGATCTCTCCGATCATTGCATCTGGCGCAGTGAACTGGTGCAGGGCAACTATCACCCGCTGGCGGCCGGGCAACTGGCAGAATACCTGGCGCAGACGCTGTTCCACACCTCCGATTTTTATCAGTCGGCGCAGCGGAAGAAGGCGGAAGTCAGCCGTTTCACCAACCCTGAGCTGTGCCAGATCACCGAAGATCTGTTCTTTACCGATCCCTATATCGACCATGAGCGCAATCAGTTCGAGGCGGTGTTGTTGCCGCAGGTGCAGGCGTTGCGCGAGGATGCACCGCTGAAGCTGGCGGTCGCCGGCCTGAAACATCGCTTCCTCAGTAAGGCGGAGGCGCTGCTGCACGGCGATATTCACAGCGGTTCGATCTTCGTGACGGAAGGGCGGTTAAAAGCGATCGATGCCGAATTCGGTTTCTACGGCCCGATCGGTTTCGATGTTGGCACTGCGTTAGGCAACCTGCTGCTCAACTATTGCGGCCTGCCGGGGCTGTTCGGGCCGCGCGACGCCGCCGCCGGGCGCGAACAGCGCCTACAGGATGTGCGCGAGCTGTGGCTGATTTTCGCCGATCGCTTCCTGGCGCTATGCCATCAGCAGAGCCGCGATGCGGCGCTGGCGACGCCGGGTTACGCTGAGCAGTTCCTGCAGCAGGTCTGGACTGACGCAGTAGGGTATTGCGGCACCGAACTGATCCGGCGCACCATCGGCCTGGCGCACGTCGCCGATCTGGACAGCATTGCCGACGCCGATATGCGCCTCGACTGCCAGCGCCATGCGCTGGGACTGGGGCGCACGCTGATCGTTAATGCGCCGCAGATTGAGCATATCGACGCGCTGTTGGCGCGTATTCGCCAGCAAGGTTGAATAACTCGGCAATGAGGCAAACCCGGCTGCGGCCGGGTTTTTTATTTTTAAGAACTTATTGGTATCAGCAATAGAATAGATAAATTTTTTTTAACTAAAAAGGTATTTTTGTTCGCGTCTTATTTGTAAATTTAATTATATTTCCTGACCGTTGGTTACATGTCTTTAATATCGGTGTCTGCACCGGCGATGTGCTTATTTACCCAGTATTCATTGAGCGGGTTAAAATAAAAAATAGGCGACTGCGTTTTTTTTGATCGTTTTATTGTGGGAGTAGAAAGAAAAAAAGAGCCTTTTTATCGATAAAAGCTATCGCACCGCTGTTACTTTCTTATGGGTGGGAATAGCTCATGCTCTAAATTGAATAAAGTTGCAGGTTGATAAAATCAAAGTTACCTCCTAGATTGTTCGAGGGTCAGATAAACGCAAATAAATAACGCAAGGTTATTAACTATTAATCGCCTTCGGCATCACTTTGTCTGATTATTCCTGTCGAGATCGGAGTGCTCCATGCAATTAACGCCAAGAGAAATCGAAAAATTGATGGTCTATACCCTGGCCGACGTCGCATTAAAGCGAAAGTCCAGAGGGATAAAGCTGAATTACCCCGAGGCGGTGGCGATTATTACCACCGCAGCGCTGGAAGGCGCCCGCGAGGGAAAAACGCTGGAAGAAGTCATGAACGATACGCGGCAGGTATTGAGCCGCGATGACGTCATGGATGGTGTGGCGGACTTGATCCCGCACGTGCAGGTCGAAGCGATATTCAGCGACGGCAGCCGCCTGGTGACGGTGCACGACCCGATTCAGTAAGTGCGGTTGGCTTTCCTGATTGCCACGGATAAATCTTATCAGCACAGGTATTTCAATGAAAAAGCATGACCAAGAAAAGCACGTGCCGCCAGGCGGCTATATCCTGTCCGAAAGCCCCATTACCTTCAATGAAGATCGCGAGACGGTTATTTTAACGGTGCGCAACACCGGCGACAGGCCTATTCAGGTCGGTTCGCATTTTCATTTCTTCGAAGCCAACAAAGCGCTGCAATTCGATCGCGCCGCCGCCTTTGGCAAGCGTTTAAATATCACAGCCACGACGGCGATCCGTTTTGAACCCGGTGATGAGATTGAGGTGGCGCTGATTGCTATCGGCGGCAAGCAAACGGTCTACGGGTTTAATAATCTGGTAGACGGTTGGGCGGGTGACAGCCCGGTAGCAGCGGGTGAAAGGGTAAAGAAAACGATAGATGTAAAGCGAGCTATTGAGCTGGGTTATAAAAACCTCGTTCAGACGCCGCCGAAAACGAGCGAGGAATAACGCATGCCAACCGTCTCCAGGCAAGAATATGCCGGGCTGTTCGGCCCAACCACCGGCGATAAAATTCGTTTGGGCGATACGCAACTGTTTATTGAAATAGAGAAAGACCTGCGCGGCTACGGCGAGGAATCGGTCTACGGCGGCGGCAAGTCGCTGCGTGACGGCATGGGCGCCGACAACCGATTAACCAGCGATAACGTCCTGGATCTGGTGATTACCAACGTGACGATTTTGGACGCCCGGCAAGGGGTGATCAAGGCGGACGTCGGCATCAAGAACGGCCTGATCGCCGGCATCGGCAAAAGCGGCAACCCGGCGATGATGAACGGCGTCACGCCCGGCATGGTGGTGGGCGTCAGCACCGACGCCATCTCGGGTGAGCACCTGATCCTGACCGCCGCCGGCATCGATACGCATATCCACTTCATTTCGCCGCAGCAGGCGGCGCATGCGCTCTCCAACGGCGTGACGACGTTCTTCGGCGGCGGCGTCGGACCGACCGACGGCTCCAACGGCACTACCGTGACCGCCGGGCCCTGGCATATCCACCGCATGCTGCGCGCTTTTGAGACTATGCCGGTCAACGTGGGGATGCTCGGCAAGGGGCACGCTTCGCACGCTGCGCCGCTGGTCGAACAAATCGCCGCCGGCGTGGCGGGGCTGAAAGTGCATGAGGACTGGGGCGCCACCAACTCCGCGCTGCGCCACGCGCTGCGCGTGGCCGACGACATGGATATTCAGGTGGCGGTGCATACCGACAGCCTGAATGAAGGCGGTTACGTCGAGGACACCATCGACGCCTTTGAAGGACGCACCATCCACACCTTCCATACCGAAGGCGCCGGCGGCGGGCACTCGCCGGATATCATCAAGGTCGCCGCGCAGATGAACGTGTTGCCGAGCTCCACCAACCCCACGCTGCCGTTCGGCATCAACAGCCAGGCCGAATTGTTCGACATGATCATGGTGTGCCACAACCTCAATCCCAATGTGCCGGCCGACGTGGCGTTCTCCGAAAGCCGGGTGCGGCCGGAAACCATCGCAGCGGAAAACGTGCTGCACGACATGGGCGTGCTGTCGATGTTTTCCAGCGATTCCCAGGCGATGGGGCGGGTGGGCGAAAACTGGCTGCGGGTGATGCAGACGGCGCACGCGATGAAAGTCGCGCGCGGCAAGCTGCCGGAAGATGCGGCGGAGCACGACAACTTCCGCGTGTTGCGCTACGTGGCGAAGATCACCATCAATCCGGCGATTGCGCAGGGCATCAGCCACGTGCTGGGTTCGGTCGAGGTCGGCAAGATGGCCGATCTGGTGCTGTGGGAGCCGCGCTTCTTCGGCGCCAAGCCGAAGCTGGTAATCAAGGGCGGGATGATTAACTGGGCGGTGATGGGCGATCCCAACGCGTCGTTGCCGACGCCGCAGCCCACGTTCTACCGCCCGATGTTCGGCGCCATGGGCAAATCGCTGCAGGAAACCTGCGTCACCTTCGTCTCCGGCGCCGCGTTGCACGACGGTATCAAAGAGAAACTGGGGCTGGAGCGGCAGGTGATGGCGGTGCATAACTGCCGGGCGATCTCCAAGCAGGACATGGTGCGCAATGCGGAAACGCCGCACATCGAGGTGGATCCCGAAACCTTCGCGGTCAAGGTCAACGGCGAACATGCCACGGTGAAGCCGATCACCACCGCCGTGCTTAATCAACGCTACTTTTTCAGCTAGGGATCGCCGCTCATGATCGTGATTGAAAAGATACTCGGCAATATCCAACGGGATGCCGACTGGCGCGAGCGTTTGCAACATGCCTCGCTGGACGTATTGGCGCTCTCGCAGTGGGAGGCGCAGAAAAGCCGCTGCCGCAAAACCACCCGCGACGGCCAGGACCTCGGTATTTCCCTCGATCGTCACCAGGTGCTGGCCGACGGCGACGTGTTGCTCTGGAACGAAGCGAACCGCAGCGCGGTGGTGGTGCAGATGAACCTGCGCGATGTGATGGTCATCCATCTTGAGTCGCTGCTGGCGACCGATATGGCGACGGTGCTGAAGACCGCGTTCGAACTGGGGCATGCCCTGGGCAATCAGCACTGGAAATCGGTCATCAAAGGGAATCGCATCTTTATTCCGCTGACGGTGGCGACCAAGGTGATGGATTCGGTGATGAAAACCCACGGTTTCCATGCGTTGCCTTATTCGTTCGTGAAGGGCGAAAGCATTCTGCCGCATTTGACCCAGCCCGAAGCGCGCCTGCTGTTCGGCGGTGCGGAGGATTCCGCCACCCATGTGCATGTCGACAGCCCATTCCTCGGTCAGCATGTGATCAAATTGAAATGAACGCCGTTCAGTTGATTCGCATCCTGCAGTTTGCCGACTCGGTGCTGCCGGTGGGGGCGTTCGCCTTTTCCAACGGCGTCGAGTCGGCGATCCAGGCCGGCATCGTGCGCGATGCCGACACGCTGCAGTCGTTCACCCACACCGCCTTGCAACAGGCGGCGGGCGGCGACGGCAGAGCGGTGGCGGCGGCCTGCCGGGCGCTGCAGGCCGGCGATCGCGAAGCGGCGATTGAGCATGACTGGGCGCTGTACAACCGCAAGCTGAACGAAGAGGGCCGCAACATGGGGGTGCGGATGGGAAAAAAGCTGGCGGAAATGGCGGCGGCCATCTGCGATGAGCCCCAGGTGGTCTGGTGGCTTGAGCAGATCAAAGCCGGTCGCGCCGCCGGTACCTATCCGGTAACGCAGGCGGTGGTGATGACGGCGCTGGGCGCCGGCCCGCGCGAGGTGGCGGTGATGCATCAGTACGGCGTGGCGATGACCATTCTCAGCGCCGCCATGCGCCTGATGCGCGTCACCCATATCGACACCCAACGCATCCTGTTTCAACTCAACCGGGACATCGACGTTTTTTGCGACGAAGCCGAACGCGGCGGCGTTGAACAAATGGCCTCTTACGCGCCGGTGACCGATGTCCTGGCCGCACTGCACGTCGGTGCATTTACCCGACTGTTCAGCAACTGATAATAAGGAACGATCAGAGTGAAAAAAATTACCCGCATCGGTATCGGCGGCCCGGTAGGCTCGGGCAAGACCGCGATTATTGAAGTCATTACGCCGCGCTTGATCGAGCGAGGCATCAGCCCGCTGATCATCACCAACGACATCGTCACCACCGAAGACGCCAAACAGGTCAAGCGCACGCTCAAGGGGATCCTGGACGAGGAAAAAATCCTGGGCGTCGAAACCGGTGCCTGCCCGCATACCGCCGTGCGCGAGGATCCGAGCATGAATATCGCGGCGGTAGAGGAGATGGAGGCCCGCTTTCCGGAAAGCGACGTGGTGATGATCGAGAGCGGCGGCGATAACCTGACGCTGACCTTCAGCCCGGCGCTGGCGGACTTTTACATCTATGTCATCGACGTCGCCGAAGGGGAAAAGATCCCGCGCAAAAACGGCCCAGGCCTGGTGCAGGCCGACATCCTGGTGATTAACAAAATCGACTTGGCTCCCTATGTCGGCGCCAGCCTGGCGGTGATGGAACACGACACCCGCGTGGTGCGCGGCGAGCGGCCTTATATTCTCACCAACTGCAAAACCGGCGAAGGCATTGGCGAACTGGTGGACATGATCATGCGTGATTTCCTGTTCACCCATGCGCCGTCGGCGGTGGTATGACGGCGGCCAGCGAAGCCGCGAGGCGCGTCGCGCAGCTTGGCGCCGACGCGCCGGAGCTGGCCGATTATCAGGATGAACCGCCGCAAATGGCCAGCGGCGGCGTGGGCAAAACCGGCTATCTGCGGCTGGGGTTTGCGCTAAGTGGGCATCGCAGCGTGCTGCGGCAGATGGAGCGGCGCGTGCCGTTTCTGGTGCAGCGGGCGCTGTATTGGGATGAGGCGCTGCCGCAGATGCCGTGCGTGTTCGTCATCTCCACCTCGGGGTGCATCTTGCAGGGCGATCGCCTGACGCTCGAGGTGCAGGTCGCTCCCCAGGCCTGCGGGCATGTCACCACCCAATCGGCGACCAAGATCCACGCCATGGAAAATAATTACGCGGCGCAGATGCAGACGCTGACGCTCGAAGAGGGCAGCTATCTGGAGATGATGCCCGATCCGGTGATCCCCCACTGCGGCTCGCGTTTCATTACCGATACCCGCATTACGCTGCACCCGACGGCGACGCTGCTCTACGGCGAGATCCTGATGTCGGGGCGCAAACACCATCAGGCGGATCGCGGGTTCAGATTCGACGTGTACGCCTCGCGCATCAGCGCCTGCCGCCCCGAGGGCAAGACGCTGTTTGTCGAACGCTATGTGCTGGAACCGCATAAACACCCGCTGAACGGAGTCGGCGTGATGGGGCCGTTCGACGTGTTCGGCAATGTGATCCTGCTAACGCCGCCTGAGCACCATCAGCGGATCCTCGATCGCATCGCGCCCCAGTATGACGAGGCTGAGGGGATCGCCAGCGGCGTCAGCCGGTTGCCTAACGAGTGCGGGCTGATCTTTAAGGCCCTGGGCAAAGAGGCGCGCCAGGTGAAGGCGGCCATTCGCGTTTTCTGGCGCGTCGCCCGGGAAGAGATCCTGGGCGTGACGCTGCCCGAGCCCTTTATCTGGCGCTAGTCTGCAGCGGGAAGCGGTCATGACGACAAGGTGGAGTTGGGGCGGGCTGTGTGCCCACAGCCGGATAGCGGCGGCGACGGATGCGGTGCTGCGCGGCTGTTCGCAGGTGATGTTTCAAAATAACCCGTTGACCGGATTACTGTTTTTTATCGCCATTTTTGTGGGTGCCTATGAGGAAGGGTTGCCGCAGGTGGCCTTCGGCTGTCTGCTGGGCACCGCATCGGCGACGCTGAGTGCGGCGTGGCTGGTGGACGATCGCACGGCGTTGCGTTCTGGCCTGTATGGCTACAACGGCTGCCTGGTCGGCGCCGCGCTGCCGACCTTTTTGCTGCCTTCGGCCTGGCTATGGATCGGCGTGATATTCAGCAGCACGATCTCGGTGATCGTCACCGTTGGCCTCAATCGGCTGTTGCGCACCTGGAAGATCGCGGCGCTGACGGCGCCTTTCGTGCTGACCACCTGGACGGTACTGTTGGCCAGCTACCCGTTCAGCCATCTGCGGCATGTACGGTTACCGGCGGCGGCCATCCCGGCCGACGGGGCGGTGTTCTACGCGCATCCCGGCGTCGCAGAGATGCTGAGCGGCGCGCTGCACGGCGTTTCTCAGGTCTTTTTGTGCAGCAGTGTGAGCGGTGGCGTACTGCTGTTGCTCGGGCTGGCGGTTTCGTCGCCGCGCGCGATGCTGCTGGGTTTTTTCGGCGCGTTGCTGGCGGTGGCCACATCGCTGGCGATCGGCGCCGATCCGCAGGCGGTTTTCGCCGGGCTGTACGCCTTCAGCGCAGTGCTGACGGCGGTGGCGCTGGGATCCGTCTTCAACCCGCCCGGCCGGCGGGTGCTGATCTATACGCTGCTCGGCGTGATTTTCACGGTGCTGGTTCAGGGAGCGTTCAATACCCTGCTGGCTCCGCTGGGCATGCCGTCGCTGACCATGCCGTTCGTGATCGCGTCCTGGCTGTTTTTGAGCGCCAATCCGGCGGTGATCGCGGCGCGGCGCTAATCCATTGATTTGAACATAACGATAAAACAGGAGTGTGGGTATGGCGGGAGTTTCCGAAGGATTGCATGGCGCAGCCCGGCGACGGGCGGTATCTCTGTTGCTGGGGCTGGTGGCGGTCAACGTCATCGTCTGGCTGCTGGCGCTGGCAGTGTTCAAAGACAATGCGGCGCTGATGGGCACCGCATTGTTGGCCTACAGCTTTGGTCTGCGCCATGCGGTGGATGCCGATCACATCGCCGCGATCGACAACGTGACCCGCAAGCTGATGCAGCAGGGCAAAACGCCGGTGGCGGTCGGCACCTTCTTCTCGCTCGGCCACTCGACCATTGTGGTGCTGGCCTCGGCCGCCATTGCCGCGACGGCGATGATGTTCAGTCGCCAGATGGGCTGGTTTCACGAAACCGGCGGCCTGATCGGCACGCTGGTGTCCTCGTTGTTTTTGCTGACGGTGGCCTTTATCAACCTGCTGGTGCTGATCTCTGTGTGGCGTGCGTTCCGGCAGGTGAAAGCGGGCGAGCTGCCTGCGCATCAATCGCTGGATCTGCTGATGAGCGGCGGCGGTGTGCTGGCGCGTTGCTTCCGCCCGCTGTTCAAGTTGGTGAACCAGAGCTGGCATATGTACCTGGTGGGCTTCTTGTTTGGCCTGGGCTTTGACACCGCCACCGAGGTCGGCCTGCTGGGGATTTCGGCCGCCGGCGCGGGCCATGGCATGAACCTGTGGAGCATCATGCTGTTCCCGGCGCTGTTCGCCGCCGGCATGGCGCTGATCGACTCCATCGACAACTTCGTGATGATTGGCGCTTACGGCTGGGCGTTTTCCAAACCGATCCGCAAGCTGTACTACAACATGACCATCACGGCGGCGTCGGTGATCATCGCGGTGTTTATCGGCGGCATCGAGGCGCTCGGGCTTATCGCCGACAAGCTGGCGCTGTCCGGCCCGCTGTGGGACATCGTCGCGCGGCTCAACGATCATCTGGGGGAGATGGGCTACTGGGTGATCGCCGTGTTCATCTTCTGCTGGCTGGTGTCGGTGGTGAATTACCGCCTGCGCGGCTACGACAAACTGACGGTCAGCGGTTGAAAAGGCGGGTGCTCGTGGATCCTGCCTGACACCATCAGCCAACGGGCGGGGCGAACCCCGCCGTTGGGTTGCCTTACCGTTCGGATTCGTAAGCCAAAGTGGCCGCAACCTCCGAGTCTCCCAGCCTGATGCGCAGTTCGCACAGCGAACCGCGGGTTAGCCAGATGAACGCGATCAGCGTCATACAGACGATCACCAGCTTAAGTACGACCCGTTTTTGCTGCATTTTTGACCTCCCTATCCTTGCCTTGCGGCGGGTAAGAGGCTAACCTGATGTTGCTTGGCATCAGAGTGGCCTCGGGTTGATAATATCGACTCGGGGCCTTTCTCTTTCTTTCCTTTGCCAAGGCTCCGGACAGAAAGATCCAGAGCACCCGCTGCGCAGTCTACTCGAACTTCCTTCCCGTGAAATCCGCCGTTGCGCCAACCTGCGGCGCGGTGCGCAGTTTGCGGTGCAAGAAAAGAAAAAGGGGCGATGATGATCGCCCCTTGGATGCGTGGAGTGGGAATTGGCGTTAAGCCGCTGCGGTCTGCTGTTGGCGCTTAGACTGCGCCGCCGGCTTTTCCGGCTTGGCGGCCGCCAGTGCATCCGGCGCAAAGTCGTCCACGTTGATGGAGCGCAGACGGCTCTCTTCGGCTTTCACCAGGATCTTCGCTTCGTCGGCGCTGATCTTGCCTTCTTCCAGCGCGCGTTCCGCTAAACGATCCAGACGGGTGAACGGCAGGTTTTTGCCGGCTGCCTTGCACAGACGTTCGTGAATCGGCTCGGCGGCCATCACGTCGGCCAGCGCCGCTTCCAGCAGGCCGATTGGGTTATGTTCGCTCGGCGTCAGGTACTGGCCGCGCCCCAGGCGGCTGCGGGTGGCGGAAGGCACCTGCAGGATCTTGGCCAACTGGTGATCCAGACGATCGGACGGTGCGGTATGCACACGGCCGAGCGGGAAGACCACGAAGCGCATCGCGCCGGCGATAAAGCGGTTCGGGAAGTTGCGCAGCAGGTCATCCAGCGCCTGTTCGGCCTTATGCAGGCTGTCTTGCACGCCCCAATGCACCAGCGGCAGATCTTCTTTCTGACGGCCTTCGTCGTCAAAGCGTTTCAGCACGGCGGAAGCCAAATACATCTGGCTGAGGATATCCCCCAGGCGAGCAGAGATACGCTCACGGCGCTTCAGGCTACCGCCCAGCACGCCCATGGAAACGTCCGACAGCAGCGCCAGGTTGGCGCTCAGGCGGTTCAACTGCTGATAGTAGCGACGGGTCGCGTCCTTGGTCGGCGTGGCGCTGGTGCGGCCGTTGGTCAGGCCCAGCCAGAAGCTGCGTACCTTGTTGCTGCCGACGTGGCCCAGGTGGCCGAACAGCGATTTATCGAAGGCGTTCAGATCGTTGCTCTGCGCCGCCGCCATTTCATCCAGCACATAAGGATGGCAGCGGATCGCGCCTTGACCGAAGATCATCATGGTACGGGTCAGGATGTTCGCGCCTTCCACCGTGATGGCAATCGGTGCGCCCTGATAGGCGCGAGCCAGGAAGTTGGATTCACCGAGCATGATGCCTTTACCGCCGGCGATGTCCATGGCGTCAACGATCGACTGCTGACCGCGGTGCGTGCAGTGGTATTTGACGATGGCCGACAGTACGGCCGGCTTCTCGCCCTGTACCAGCGCATAGGTGATCAGCGAAGCGGCGGCGTCCATCACATAGGTGTTGCCGGCGATGCGCGCCAACGGCTCTTCGATCCCTTCCATCTTGCCGATGGAGATTTTGAACTGACGACGAATGTGCGCGTAGGCGCCGGTCGCCAGGGCGATGGATTTCAGGCTGCCGGTAGAGTTGGACGGTAGGGTGATGCCGCGACCGACCGACAGACACTCAACCAGCATGCGCCAGCCCTGGCCGGCCATTTTCGGCCCGCCGATGATGTAATCGATCGGCACGAACACGTCGGTGCCACGGGTTGGGCCGTTCTGGAACGGCACGTTCAGCGGGAAGTGGCGGTTGCCGATCTCCACGCCCGGCGTGCTGGTCGGGATCAGCGCACAGGTGATGCCTGGGGATTCGTTGTCGCTCAGCAGGCGGTTCGGGTCATGCAGTTTAAACGCCAGGCCCAGTACGGTGGCGACCGGCGCCAGCGTGATGTAGCGCTTGTTCCAGGTCAGGCGCATGCCCAGCACCTGCTTGCCCTGCCAGTCGCCCATGCATACGGTGCCGACGTCCGGAATGGCACCGGCATCGGAGCCCGCTTCCGGGCTGGTCAGCGCGAAGCAAGGGATCTCGTCGCCGCGCGCCAGGCCCGGTAGGTAGTGGTTTTTCTGTTCTTCGGTGCCGTAGTGCTGCAGCAGTTCGCCCGGGCCGAGGGAGTTTGGCACGCCGACGGTGATCGCCAGGATGCCGGAAACGCCGGCCAGCTTTTGCAGCACTTGCGCCTGAGCGTAAGGGGAGAATTCCAGACCGCCGTACTCTTTCTTGATGATCATCGCGAAGAAACGGTGTTCTTTCAGGTATGCCCAGAGTTCAGGCGGCAGATCGGCCAGTTCGTGGGTGATCTGGAAGTCGTTGGCCATGCGGCAGGCTTCTTCCACCGGGCCGTCGATAAACGCCTGCTCTTCTTCCGTCAGGCGCGGTTTCGGGTAGCTGTGCAGCTTGTTCCAGTCCGGCGCGCCGCGGAACAGATCGCCTTCCCACCAGGTGGTACCGGCGTCGATCGCTTCCTTCTCGGTGGTGGACATCGGCGGCATCACCTTGCGGAAGGCGCGCAGCGCCGGCGCGGAGAGCAGGGAACGGCGTACAGAGGAAAGGTTCAGCGGCAGCAGCACGATCGCCAGCGGCAGTAACAGCCAGAAGCTCCACAGGCCGATAGCACCCATGGCGGCGGTGTACGCCACCAGGATCAGGCTGCTGAGGGTAAGGTTCACTCGGTGGTAGAACACCACGCCGAGGAGAGCCAGGAAAACGACGATACTAAGAACCATCATAAGAAGCTCCGAAGTAGTAAGAGGTCTGACCTGTTGTGTGTATGTAATAGGTTTTAGTACAAGGCAGAATTTTTATCAATGCGTTTACAGTTTAATTACAACTCAGGTCACAAACTGACAGCACCAATCATCAAAAACCTCTCCGCTTCCTTAACCGGCGCGCTGTTTGGCTGAGAATGCTTCTCGCTGTTTCCGCGATCCGGTACACTGCGGAGCGGAAGATTTGACGATAACAAGAGGTTCCTCATGTACCACGACCTTATTCGCAGTGAACTGAACGAAGCGGCTGATACCCTGGCGAAATTTATCAATGACGACGCCAACATCGACGCCATCCAACGTGCGGCGGTGCTGCTGGCGGATTCCTTCAAAGCCGGCGGTAAAGTGATTTCCTGCGGCAACGGCGGTTCCCATTGCGACGCGATGCACTTCGCCGAAGAGCTGACCGGCCGCTACCGTGAAAACCGTCCGGGCTACCCGGCGATTGCCATCTCGGACGTGAGCCACCTGTCCTGCGTCAGCAACGACTTCGGCTATGAGTACGTATTCTCTCGCTATGTGGAAGCGGTAGGCCGCGAAGGCGACGTGCTGCTGGGCATTTCCACCTCCGGCAACTCCGGCAACATCATCAAGGCCATCGACGCGGCGCGTGCCAAGGGGATGAAAGTGATCACCCTGACCGGCAAGGACGGCGGCAAGATGGCGGGTTCCGCCGATGTGGAAATTCGCGTGCCGCACTTCGGCTACGCCGACCGCATTCAGGAAATCCACATCAAAGCGATTCACATCTTGATTCAGCTGATCGAAAAAGAGATGGTTAAGGCTTGATAGCCTTCGGGGAGCTGCGGCTCCCCATGGATAAGACGGCGGACGCCGCATGGTGCGTCCGCACAGCCTGTGTCAGTGTGGTTAAGGAGTGCTGGCGATGTGTGAACTGCTCGGGATGAGCGCAAACGTACCGACCGATATCTGCTTCAGCTTTACCGGCCTGGTACAGCGCGGCGGCCGCACCGGGCCGCATAAGGATGGCTGGGGCATTACCTTCTATGAAGGGAACGGCTGCCGCACATTCAAGGATCCGCAGCCGAGCTTCAACTCGCCGATCGCCCGCCTGGTACAGGACTATCCGATCAAGTCCTGCGCGGTGGTGTCCCATATTCGCCAGGCCAATCGCGGCGAAGTGGCGTTGGAAAACACCCACCCGTTCACCCGCGAACTGTGGGGCCGCAACTGGACCTACGCGCACAATGGCCAATTGAAAGGCTATCGTCAGTTGGATACCGGCACGTTCCGCCCGGTCGGCCAGACCGACAGCGAATACGCGTTCTGCTGGCTGCTGCATCAGCTGGCGCTGAAATACCCGCGCACCCCGAGCCAGTGGCCGGCGGTTTTCCGCTATATCGGCCTGTTGGCGAGCCAGCTGCGCAAGAAAGGGGTCTTCAATATGCTGTTGTCGGACGGGCGCTTCGTGATGGCCTATTGCTCCACCAACCTGTATTGGATCACGCGCCGCGCGCCGTTTGGCAAGGCGACGCTGCTCGATCAGGATGTGGAAATCGATTTTCAGCAGCAGACCACACCGAACGATGTGGTCACGGTGATCGCCACCCAACCGCTGACCGCCAACGAAACCTGGCACAAGATTGAGCCAGGCGAGTTCGCGTTATTTCACTTCGGTGAGCGGCTTGTTCTGAGCGAAGGGATTGGTGTTGGGCGTCGGATTGGCTGACGCGTACTGCGTCATCTGGCCGCTGCTCATCAACGGTTGACCCAGCACATACTGGCCGCTGTCTACGGTCATCATCGGCGGTTGGTGGTTCTTCGCGAAGTAATCGTAGCCCGGCTTCAGCTGGCGCCAGAAGGCGATATAGCTGGATGACGCATGGCGCTTGAGGTTTTGCTCGGTCATGCGGAACGGGTAGATGCTGATGTCGACGCGGCTTTGGCCATAGGCGAAGGCGGCTTCGACGTAGCGATAGATCTCATCCATATAGGTGTTGGTCATCGCATAACAGCCAATCGATTTACATTCGCCGTGGATCATCAGATAAGCGCCGGAATAGCCCTGCGATTTATCGTAATCATTAGGGAAACCGATATTGATCGCCCGGTAATACTTGCTGTCGGGTTTCAGATGGCGCGCGTCAACGCTATAAAACCCTTCCGGGCTTTTAAAGTCGCCTTCACGACGTTTAGGACCCAGCCCACCGGAGAAATTACAGATCGGGAACGTGTTGACCAGGCGGAATTCATTGCCCATTTTGGCATACAATTCCAGCTTGCGTTCCTCTTTGAAGATCTGAATATAGACCGGCGAACCCAATAATTGCTGTTTAACTACCGGCGCTTCGGGTACCTGCTCGCTGGCGCTGCAGGCCGTGATCATCGGCATAGAAACAAGCATCGCAAACAACAGCGCGATTTTGCTCATTATTATTCCTGCTTATATTTATCTGCCGGCGCAATTGAGGTTGGCCAGCATGCCACTGATTATTGTTTTTACTGCTGCAAAACACCGCCAGATTACCAGCGCGTTTATTTTTAGCAATACGTGATATGTATAAAAAAACGACAAAGCTCGATAAAAGTGAAATGACCGGCAGATTTTAACGATAAGTAGTGAAAAACAGGCGAAATTTAATTGCGTTTGCTTGACCCAAGTCACGACGGAACGCAGAACAATGTTGCGAACAATGTTAATATTCTCTCTTCAATTTAACGCACTGTGGCGATTGAAGCGGCAAGAGTTATTGCATATAACCCGGCCGTTTTGATGGTTATTTGGCTACAGGCCGTTAACACATCGACTGTCGCGCAAACAACGGAAAAGGGGAATCAAGGGAATGCGCGTTACCCCGTATTTTCACTGCGAGAAAGTTCATGTTGGGCGTGCCGCCGTGCGCACTGCCCGGCAATCCTGGCATCGTCAGCACCCGCCTCTGGGGCCGGGCAGACGTGTAAACCCAACTACATCGTATAAATCCTATGATTAAGATCAGAAAAGGGTTAGATCTGCCGATAGCCGGGGCTCCGGTTCAGGCGATCCAAGATGGCCCGAACATTCAGCATGTCGCCCTGCTTGGGGAAGAGTATGTCGGAATGCGTCCCTCCATGCTGGTGCAGGAAGGCGATACCGTTAAGAAAGGCCAGGCGTTGTTCGAAGATAAGAAAAACCCCGGGGTTTTCTTCACGGCTCCCGCCAGCGGCCGCATCGCTGCGATTAACCGCGGCGAGCGGCGCGTATTGCAATCGGTGGTGATTGCGCTGGAAAACGGCGGCGACGATCAGCTCGAGTTCGCGCACTACCCGCTGGGGGAATTGGCCCAGTTGCCGCGCGAACAGATCGAGAGCGAGCTGATCGCCAGCGGCCTGTGGACCGCGCTGCGCACCCGCCCATTCAGCAAAACGCCGAGCCCCGGCAGCGAACCGCGCGCTATTTTCGTCACCGCGATGGATACCCAGCCGTTGGCCGCCGATCCGCAGGTGATCATCGCCGAGCAGCAGGCGGCGTTCAACGCCGGGCTGGTGGTCTTGGCGCGTCTGACGGCGGGCAAGGTACACGTATGCCACGCCGCCGGCGCCTCCGTTGGCCAGCAGAGCGGCCCGCAGATCGCCTACAGCGAATTTGCCGGCCCGCATCCCGCCGGGCTGGTGGGCACCCACATTCACTTCCTTGAACCGGTTAGCCTGAAGAAAACCGTTTGGCACATCGGCTACCAGGACGTCATCGCCATCGGCACGCTGTTCACCACCGGTAAACTCGATACCCGCCGGGTCGTGGCGCTGGCCGGGCCTCAGGTGTCGCAGCCGGCGCTGCTGCGTACCCGCCAGGGGGCCAGCCTCGAGGAGCTGACCGCCGGCCGCCTGAAAGACGGTGAGAACCGGGTGATCTCCGGTTCGGTGCTGAACGGCATGCACGCCGCCGGGCCGAACGCCTGGCTCGGCCGCTTCCACTCGCAGGTGTCGGTGCTGGAAGAAGGGCGCGACAAAGAGCTGTTCGGTTGGATCGTGCCTTCGCCGAACAAGTTCTCCATTACCCGCACCACGCTGGGCCACTTCCTGAAGAACAAACTGTTCGCCTTCTCGACCACCACCCACGGCGGCGAGCGCGCCATGGTGCCGATCGGCAACTACGAGCGGGTGATGCCGCTGGACATTTTGCCGACGCTGCTGCTGCGCGATCTGCTGGCGGGCGACAGCGACAGCGCGCAGGCGCTGGGCTGCCTGGAGTTGGACGAGGAAGATCTGGCGCTGTGCACCTTCGTTTGCCCCGGCAAGTATGAGTACGCGCCGGTGCTGCGCGAGGTGCTGACCAAGATTGAGCAGGAAGGATAACCCGATGGGCCTGAAGAATTATTTTGAGAAGATAGAGCATCACTTCACGCCGGGCGGCAAACTGGAAAAGTGGTATCCGCTGTATGAAGCGACTACCACGGTGTTTTACACCCCCGGCACGGTGACGCGCGGCGCTTCGCACGTGCGTGACGCCATCGATTTGAAACGCATGATGATCCTGGTGTGGCTGGCGGTGTTCCCGGCGATGTTCTGGGGCATGTACAACGTCGGCCAGCAGGCGATCCCGGCGCTGCACCATCTGTACAGCGGCGACGCGCTGCAACAGGTGCTGGCGGGCGACTGGCATTATCGTCTGGCGCAGTGGCTCGGCGCCTCGCTGGCGGCCGACGCCGGCTGGGTCAGCAAAATGGTGCTGGGCGCCTGTTACTTCCTGCCGATCTACGCCGTGGTGTTCGTCGTCGGCGGCTTCTGGGAAGTGCTGTTCGCCATCATCCGCAAACATGAGGTCAACGAAGGTTTCTTCGTCACCTCTATCCTGTTCGCGCTGATCGTGCCGCCGACCCTGCCACTGTGGCAGGCCGCACTGGGCATCACCTTCGGCGTGGTGGTGGCCAAAGAGATCTTCGGCGGCACCGGGCGCAACTTCCTCAACCCGGCGTTGGCCGGCCGCGCCTTCCTGTTCTTCGCCTATCCGGCGCAGATCTCCGGCGATCTGGTGTGGACCTCTGCGGACGGTTTCTCCGGTGCGACGCCGCTGGCGCAGTGGAGCGCAGGCGGGGCGCACAGCCTGAGCAACGTGGCCACCGGCCAGTCCATCACCTGGATGGACGCTTTCCTCGGCAACATTCCCGGCTCCATCGGTGAAGTCTCCACGCTGATGATCCTGATCGGCGGGGCGATAATCCTGTTCGGCCGCGTGGCCTCCTGGCGCATCGTCGCCGGCGTAATGCTCGGCATGGTGGCTTCCGCCCTGTTGTTCAACGCCATCGGTTCGGACACCAACCCGATGTTCGCCATGCCGTGGTACTGGCATCTGGTGCTGGGCGGCTTCGCCTTCGGCATGATCTTTATGGCGACCGACCCGGTTTCCGCCTCCTTCACCAACAAGGGGAAATGGTGGTACGGCATTCTGATCGGCGTGATGTGCGTGCTGATCCGGGTGGTCAACCCCGCCTATCCGGAAGGCATGATGCTGGCGATCCTGTTCGCCAACCTGTTCGCACCGCTGTTCGATTACCTGGTGGTGCAGGCCAACATCAAGCGGAGAAAAGCCCGTGGCGAATGAAGCGAAAAACGACGGCATCGGTAAAACGCTGCTGGTAGTGCTGCTGCTATGTCTGGTGTGTTCAGTGGTGGTGGCGGGCTCCGCCGTCGGCCTGAAGTCCAAACAGCAGGAGCAAAAGCTGCTCGATAAGCAGCGCAATATTCTCGACGTAGCTGGCCTGTTGCAGCCGAAAATGGAGAGCGAGCAGGTCAAGCGCTTATACAGCGAACGCATCGAACCGCGCCTGGTGGATCTGAACAGCGGTGAGTTTGTCGCCGGCAAGGCGGCGGCGTTCGATCTGGGCGCCGCGCTGCGCGACGACGCCAAAAGCGTGGCGTTGCCCGCGGGCGACGATCCGGCCGGCATCAAGCGCCGCAGCAACCAGGCGGAAATCTACCTGGTGCGTGACGAAAGCGGCCAGGTGAACAAGCTTGTGCTGCCGGTATACGGCACCGGCCTGTGGTCGATGATGTACGCCTTCGTGGCGCTGGATAACGACGGCAACACGGTCAAGGGCATCACCTACTACGACCAGGGGGAAACGCCGGGGCTGGGCGGTGAGGTCGAGAACCCGTCCTGGCGCCAGCAGTGGGTCGGCAAGCAGCTGTTCGACGACAACGGCCAGCCGGCGATCCGCGTGGTGAAAGGCGGTGCGCGTCAGGGGGATGTGCACGGGGTGGACGGCCTGTCCGGCGCCACGCTGACCTCCAACGGCGTGCAGCATACGTTTGATTTCTGGTTGGGCGAGCACGGCTTCGGCCCGTTCCTGAAAAAAGTTCGTGAAGGAGCGCTGAAAAATGGCTGATTCCAAAGAGATAAAGCGGGTCCTGTTGGGGCCGCTGTTCGACAATAATCCGATCGCCCTGCAGGTGCTGGGCGTCTGTTCTGCGTTGGCAGTGACCACCAAGCTGGAGACGGCGGTGGTGATGACCATTGCGGTGACGCTGGTCACGGCATTCTCCAGCTTCTTCATCTCGCTGATCCGTCACCATATTCCCAACAGCGTGCGCATCATCGTGCAGATGGCGATCATCGCCTCGCTGGTGATCGTGGTCGATCAGCTGCTGCGCGCCTATGCGTTCGAGATCTCCAAGCAGCTGTCGGTGTTCGTCGGCCTTATCATCACCAACTGTATCGTGATGGGGCGCGCCGAGGCTTACGCCATGAAGTCGCCGCCGATCGAGAGCTTTATGGACGGCATCGGTAACGGGCTGGGCTACGGGGTGATCCTGGTGCTGGTCGGTTTCCTGCGTGAGCTGATCGGCTCCGGCAAGCTGTTCGGCGTCCCGGTGCTGGAAACGGTGCAGAACGGCGGCTGGTATCAGCCGAACGGCCTGTTCCTGCTGGCGCCGAGCGCGTTCTTCATCATCGGCCTGCTGATCTGGGTGCTGCGCACCCTGAAGCCGGCGCAGATCGAAAAGGAGTAAAGGCCGATGGAACACTATATCAGCCTGTTTGTGCGCGCGGTGTTCGTCGAGAACATGGCGCTGGCGTTCTTCCTCGGGATGTGTACCTTCCTGGCGGTGTCGAAGAAGGTCTCGACCGCCTTTGGCCTGGGCATCGCGGTGACCATCGTGCTCGGCATTTCGGTGCCGGTGAACAACCTGGTCTACAACCTGATCCTGCGCGACGGCGCGCTGGTGGAAGGCGTCGATCTGAGCTTCCTCAACTTCATCACCTTCATCGGCGTGATCGCGGCGCTGGTGCAGATTTTGGAGATGATCCTCGATCGCTTCTTCCCGTCGCTGTATAACGCGCTCGGCATCTTCCTGCCGCTCATCACCGTGAACTGCGCCATCTTCGGCGGCGTGTCCTTCATGGTGCAGCGCGACTATAACTTCGCCGAATCGGTGGTGTACGGCTTTGGTTCCGGCACCGGCTGGATGCTGGCGATCGTCGCCATGGCGGGGATCCGCGAAAAACTCAAGTATGCCAACGTGCCGGCAGGGCTGCGCGGCCTGGGCATTACCTTTATCACCACCGGACTGATGGCGCTGGGCTTCATGTCCTTCTCCGGTGTTCAGTTGTAAAGGCGGGAAGAATTTATGGAAATTATTTTAGGCGTAGCCATGTTCACCACCATCGTGATGGTGCTGGTGTTGCTGATCCTGTTCGCCAAATCGAAGCTGGTAAATACCGGCGACATCGCGGTGGAGATCAACGGCGATCTGGATAAGAGCTTCCATGCACCGGCGGGCGACAAGCTGCTCAACGTGCTCTCCAGCCAGGGGATTTTCGTCTCCTCGGCCTGCGGCGGCGGCGGTTCCTGCGGCCAGTGCCGGGTGGTGATCAAAGAGGGCGGCGGCGATATCCTGCCGACCGAGCTTTCGCACATCAACAAGCGCGAAGCGAAAGAGGGTTGCCGCCTGGCGTGCCAGGTGAACGTGAAGCAGAATCTGAAGATCGAGCTGCCGGAAGAGATCTTCGGCGTGAAGAAATGGGAGTGCGAGGTTATCTCCAACGATAACAAAGCCACCTTTATCAAAGAGCTGAAGCTGAAGATCCCCGATGGCGAGGACGTGCCGTTCCGCGCGGGTGGCTTCATCCAGATCGAAGCGCCGGCGCACGACATCAGCTACGCCGACTTCGAGGTGCCGCAGGAGTATCGCGGCGACTGGGACAGGTTCAACCTGTTCCGCTACCGTTCGACGGTGAACGACACCACGGTGCGCGCTTACTCGATGGCCAACTACCCGGAAGAGAAGGGCATCATCATGCTCAATGTGCGTATCGCCACGCCGCCGCCGAACAACCCAGACGTGCCGCCGGGCATCATGTCTTCCTATATCTGGTCGCTGAAAGCCGGTGACAAGGTGACCATCTCCGGGCCGTTCGGCGAGTTCTTCGCCAAGGACACCGACGCCGAAATGATCTTCATCGGCGGCGGCGCGGGCATGGCGCCGATGCGTTCGCACATTTTCGATCAGCTCAAGCGCCTGAACTCGAAGCGTAAGATCACCTTCTGGTACGGCGCGCGTTCGCTGCGCGAGATGTTCTATGAAGACGACTTCAACCAGCTGCAGGCGGAGAACGAAAACTTCACCTGGCACGTGGCGCTGTCGGATCCGCAGCCGGAAGATAACTGGACCGGCTACACCGGCTTTATCCATAATGTTCTGCTGGAGAACTACCTGAGGAACCACCCGGCGCCGGAGGACTGCGAGTTTTACATGTGCGGGCCGCCGATGATGAACGCCGCGGTGATCAAGATGCTCAAAGATCTGGGCGTCGAAGACGAAAACATCATGCTGGATGACTTTGGTGGCTAAATGCGCGCATTGGCGATGAAGAACTGGCTGACGGGCGTGGCGCTGAGCGCCACCCTGCTGCTGACCGGCTGTGGGCCGGAACAGGTGGACCTGACGGGTAAAACCATGGGCACCTCGTATTCGATCCGTTACGTGACCGGTGACGATACGCCGTCGGCGCGCGAGATGCAGGCGGAGATCGACAAACGGCTGGAGCAGGTGAACGACCAGATGTCCACCTACCGGCCGGACTCCGAGCTGAGCCGCTTCAACGCCAGCCGCGACATTGACCGGCCGTTCCCGGTTTCGCCGGCCACCGCTGAGGTGGTGCGCGAAGCGCTTCGCATCAACCGCGTCACCGACGGTGCGCTGGACGTGACCGTCGGGCCGCTGGTCAACCTGTGGGGCTTCGGCCCGGAAGGGCGGCCGGATAAAGTGCCGAGCGAGGCGGAGCTGGCGCACCGTCGCGCCTGGACCGGGGCCGATAAGCTGTCGGTGCAGGGCAACGCGCTGGTGAAAAACATCCCCGAGCTGTATGTCGACCTGTCGTCGATCGCCAAAGGATACGGCGTGGACGTGGTGGCGGAGTACCTGCAATCGCAACACGTGCAAAACTACATGGTGGATATCGGCGGTGAAGTCCGCACCCGCGGGCGCAACGGCGAGCAAAAGCCGTGGCGCATCGCCATCGAGCGCCCGACCGCCGGCACGCAGCAGCAGGCGCAACTGGTGATCCAGCCGGGGGAGATGTCGATCGCTACTTCGGGTGACTATCGCAACTACTTCGAGCAGGACGGGGTGCGCTATTCGCACACCATCGATCCGATCACCGGCCGGCCGATCAACCACCGCCTGGTGTCGATCACCGTGCTGAGCCCGACCTGCATGACCGCCGACGGCCTGTCCACCGGACTGAACGTGATGGGACCGGAGCGCGGCCTGGCGCTGGCCAATCTGCTCGGCATTCCGGTGTTCATGATCGTGAAAACCGCCGACGGGTTTGAGGAGCGTTATTCGGACGCGTTCAAACCCTACCTGAAAAAGCGTTCGTGAGGTTGCTATGCTGACGGTATTCGCCGCTACTTTCGTGTTGTTCCTGCTGATCGTCGGCGGGATGTCGCTGGGCTATGTGTTCAAACGCAAAAGCCTGCAGGGCAGCTGCGGCGGCATCACCGCGTTGGGCATGGAGAAAGTCTGCGACTGCCCGGAGCCGTGCGATGCGCGCAAAAAGCGCGAAGCCAAAGCGGCGCAGCGGCGCGAGCAGTTGGACAAGCACCGCATTCTTTAGCTGTAGCGAAAACCCGGCCTTGGCCGGGTTTTTTTATTTGGGGGAGTTATTTGATTTTGAATAGGCCAGATTACCGAGTGCACCACCCATGAAACAGCACAACATCAGGCCAATCGCCAGCAACTCAAAGTTAGCCGACATCTGATCCTCGCCCTCAACGTGGCCAATAATCCAGTCTGAGAGAAAGGGAAAAGCCATGAGCATGAGGCCAATACCTATTATCGCACCGACAATAATTGCTGCTATCCGTTTCATATCACCTGCCAGAACCAGACTTCTTTTGATTTAAAGAAATCGCTAAAACGCCCATCGTAATCTTTAATTTTGCTCAGGATTAAATCGTAAGGTTGATACATCTCTCATTTTAGAATCATTCGGATCTTCCTGATAGTTCTCAGCAGGTTAGTCTGTTGACTCGATTGGTTAAAATATCGTCTCATTAGGTTTATTTTGGATTTAGGGAGTTCCAGGATGGGACAACAACAAGAAGGGATAAAACGGGTGTTAACGGTGGGTGAAATTAATTTGGCCCGTTCCGTGTTTGGCAGGTCAGTTTTCTATGAGAAAGTGTTTGTTCACTGCGATAGCTATCTGCCGTTTGGGCTGCAAGCCAGCAGAACGGCGATGGCACCCAACGGAGAAGTCTGGTTTAGACAAGCCTTATATAAGGCTGATTTTTCCACGGCCGCTGCAGGTTTCCAGCATGTATTTATCCACGAAATGAGCCATGTCTGGCAGCACCAAAAAGGTATGTGGGTGAGAACCCGAGGGTTATTGAGTTGGGCTGCTGAATACAAATATCGACTCGATGGTAAACAGCTGTTGCATAACTACTCCATGGAACAGCAAGCTTCTATCATCGCTGATTATTGGTTCCTGAAGAAGTATGGTTACACTATCTGGCTGGGTGCGATTAACAATGGCGTGAATTTTCAGGGCGTAACGGATAAAACGATCGCCAGAAAATACGAATATGCGCTTTCTCAGTTTCTTAAGCAGAGGTAACAGGATGAACCGCATTATTTTGGTTGGAACGCTAACTTTGTTGCTCGCCGGCTGCATGCACATGAACGATCCGAGGCCAAAAAACTACGCGGCCAACGTCACTGTCGTTGATAACCACGTTTGTGTGCGGGTTCAACCAGAAGGGGACGAGCGCTTGGCTGGCGTCATTATCGAAGAAATCGGCAACGCCAATGCTATCTTCGGCAAGCACTTCGCGGATAACGAGATGCCTGCGCTCACCGCGGCTACGTGCATTCCCGACGATAACTATAAATTCGAAGGCGGGAAGTCTTACGGGGTATCGGTGACGCTGTTGTCGCGGGATAAACGAAGTAATGGTCTTGAGCCTGCCGCCCGGCTATTCGGCGCTGGGTTTAGTGTTCGCAATGAAAATAGCACCATCCAGGTGGTTCCTGCTCGCTAACGGATGTTGAAAGTCATACGGGCATAAGGCGGGTTTGTCGAACCGCCTTATGCCGTTAGCCGGGTTTTTTATTTCGCCTTACGGAAGCTTTTTGCCTCGGCCGGTGAGTTGACCATCACGCCGTCGGCGCCCAGCGCCAGCGCCTGCTGATATTCTTGCGGCGAGTTGACGCCGAACAGGATGATGTGCGCCGGGCCCTGCGAGCGGAAGCAGTCCATCGACTCTTTATCCCAGGTCAGAAACGCCTTCGAACGCCCTTCGCCGAGGGTATATTTCTCCACCACTTCCACCTCGCGCTTCAGCTCCAGTCCGTACCAGCGCGGCTGGCGGTTGTCCGGTTTGACGTCGCACTGGTGTGCCATGGTGACGTTGGCCAGCAGCGTGCGGGTTTCGTCGCGGCTTTCAAAGCGCGGGATGGCCGGCGGCAGCGCCTGCAGGTATTTGGCGTCGGTAGAGTAGACGCGGGTGCGGTTCAGGCTGTCGGTGCTTTCCAACGTCGCCAGCAGCGCCTGGCCAAACTGCGCCGGATCGGCGTCCGGGGATTTGATGTCCAGATAGAAGGTGACGTGCGGAAACGCTTTAAGCACGTCGTCGAGCCGTGGAATGCCGATGCCCTGGCCGCGGAACGGGTGCGCATCACCCTTGGCGAAGGCCCAACCGGCGTCGATCTCGGCCAGCTGCGCGGCGGTATAGGCAGAGACCGGGCCCTGCCGGTTGGTCAGCGCTTTCAGGTCCGAGGGGCGATACAGCACGATGACGCCGTCTTTGGATTCTTGCAGGGTGATCCAGATGGCGTCGGCGCCGTTTTTCAGCGCGGTTTCGATGGCGATGCGGGTGTTCTCCGGCGCATCGGCGGTGCCGCCGCGGTGGGCGACGATCGCCGGCGCATGACCGGCGGTGGCGCTGGCCGCCAGCGAGCTCAGCGACAGCGCGGAAGCCAGCAGCAAATAAGAAAATCTGATCATGTAGGGTACCTTGTCGTTATCGTTGTGGTGAGCCGCACGGGATGGCGGAAATCATACTATTGAAAAATTAAGCTTTTTTAACAACGCGGAAATATCTGGCGGAAACGGCGCTTTCATCGAACCCTGCGGCCTTGAGCTTTCGGTATCTGACTGTATACTTATACAGTGTTACTGGAGGGTGCGATGCGTAAAATCATTCATGTCGATATGGACTGCTTCTTCGCAGCGGTGGAAATGCGCGACGATCCCAGCCTGCGCGATATCCCGCTGGCGATTGGCGGCAGCGCCGATCGCCGCGGGGTGATCAGCACCGCCAACTATCCGGCGCGGCGCTACGGCGTGCACAGCGCCATGTCCACGGCGATGGCGCTCAAGCTGTGTCCGCATCTCACCCTGCTGCCGGGGCGCATGGCGGCCTACAAAGAGGCCTCGCTGCACATCCGCGAAATCTTCGCCCGCTATACCCCGCTGATCGAGCCGCTGTCGCTCGATGAAGCCTATCTCGACGTGACCGACAGCCCGCAATGCAACGGTTCGGCGACGTTGATCGCCCAGGAGATCCGCCAGGCGATCGCCGACGAACTGAACCTCACCGCGTCGGCCGGCATCGCGCCAATCAAGTTTCTCGCCAAAATCGCCTCCGAGATGAACAAGCCGAACGGGCAATACGTGATCACGCCGGCGCAGGTGCCGGCGTTTTTGCAGCAGCTGCCGCTCAGCAAGATCCCCGGCGTCGGCAAGGTGACCGCCAAGCGGCTGGAGGAAGTGGGGCTTATCACCTGCGCCGACGTGCAGCAATACGATTTGGCGCAGCTGCTCAAGCGCTTCGGCAAGTTCGGCCGGGTGCTGTGGGAGCGCTGTCAGGGCATCGATCGGCGCGAAATTTCTCCTGAGCGGCTGCGCAAATCGGTGGGGGTGGAGCGCACGCTGGCGGAGGATATTCACGACTGGGAAGACTGCGAAACGCTGATTATCGACAAACTCTATCCCGAGCTGGAGATGCGGCTGCGCAAGGTGAAGCCGGATCTGCAGATCGCCCGGCAGGGCGTGAAGCTGAAGTTTCAGGATTTTCAGCAAACCACCCAGGAGCACGTGTTCCCGGTGCTGAACCGGCAGGATTTGCTGGAGGTGGCGCGGCAGGCGTGGCGCGAGCGGCGCGAAGGGCGCGGCGTGCGGCTGGTGGGGTTGCATGTGACGCTGCTCGATCCGCAGCTGGAGCGGCAGCTGGCGCTGTCGTGGGAATAAAAAAGCCGGCGGTCGCCGGCTTTTTGCGTTAAGCGTGCAGATTACGCGCGCTCAGGGATTGCTTTCAGCAGCGAGGTCAGCAGCTTCCAGTACAGGCCGACGCTTTCGATATGCACCTGCTCATCCGGCGAGTGCGGGCCGGTGATGGTTGGCCCGATCGATACCATGTCCATGTTTGGATACGGCTTTTTGAACAGACCGCATTCCAGACCGGCGTGGATCACCATGATGTTCGGCGTCTTGTCGAACAGATCCTGATACAGCTCGCGCACCAGGTACATCACCGGCGAGTCGGCGTCCGGCTGCCAGCCCGGGTAGCCGCCCTTCGGCGCCACCTTGGCGCCGGCCAGCTGGCCCAGCGCGGTCAGCATCTCGACCACATAGTCTTTGCCGCTGTCGATCAGGGAGCGGATCAGGCAGATGATTTCCGCTTCGTTTTCGCTGGTGGTGACCACGCCGACGTTCAGCGAGGTTTCCACCACGCCTTTCACCGCGTCGCTCATGCGGATCACGCCGTTCGGCGTGCCGTTCAGCAGCGCCAGGAAGCGCTGCTGGCTGTCGGCGCTCAGCGCCTGCGAAGCGCTGGTGGTCGGCTCCAACAGCACTGTGATGTTCTTCTCTTTGGCGGAGAGTTCGTTCTGCAGCACGGCCAGGAACTCCTGGCTCAGCGCTTTCAGCGCGTCGGCCTTGTCTGCCGGTACCGCAACCACCGCGGAGGCTTCACGCGGGATGGCGTTGCGCAGGGTGCCGCCGTTCAGATCCAACACGCGCAGGTTCAGCGCTGCCGCATGGGCGAACAGGAAGCGCGCCAGCAGTTTATTGGCGTTGCCCAGCCCGACGTGGATCTCGGCGCCGGAATGGCCGCCTTTCAGGCCCTTGAGGGTCAGCTTCAGGGTTTGGTAACCGGCCGGCACCGCTTCGCGCTGTAGCGGCAGGCTGGTGATGAAGTCGATACCGCCGGCGCAACCCATGTAGATTTCGCCTTCTTCTTCGGAGTCGGTATTGATCAGGATGTCCGCCTGCAGCCAGTTCGGCTGCAGCCCGAAGGCGCCGTCCATACCCGCTTCTTCGGTCATGGTCAGCAGCACTTCCAGCGGGCCGTGCTCAACGCTGTCGTCGGCCAGCACCGCCAGGGCGGAGGCCATGCCGATGCCGTTGTCGGCGCCCAGCGTGGTGCCGCGTGCTTTCACCCACTCGCCGGCGATATAAGGCTGGATCGGATCCTTGGCGAAGTCGTGCACGGTGTCGTTATTCTTTTGCGGCACCATGTCCAGGTGCGCCTGCAGTGCGACCGGCTTGCGGTTTTCCATGCCTTTGGTGGCCGGTTTGCGCAGCAGGATATTGCCGACCTGATCACGCTCGGCGTGCAGGTTCTTTTCTTTGGCCCAGGTGAGGATGTGCTGCGCCAGCGCTTCTTCATGATAAGAAGGGTGTGGGATAGAACAGATCTTGGCGAAAATATCCCACAGCGGCTGTGGCGAAAGCTGAGACAATTCAGACACTATAAGTCTCCTGTGACGACAGGCTCCGACAGGACGGGCGTGCCGCGCGGTTAAGGTGAGTGGGCATCTGTGCGTCGTGGCACGATCATCAGAGAATATCACTTTATTTCCGGCGGTGCGCGCCCCGTATTGTGCGGTTTAAGCGCTTGATCACACGGCTTCGCGGCGGGAACGTTCGTTTTTTCAGCATCAATCACCGGAAAGCCGCGCGGCGGAAATCACGAGGTTTTCCTCGGTACAGCTGGAATTCAATGCGGCCAGTCTCTATAATCTCGCGCAACCTTTTTTCCCCCTGAACTATAAATAAGCCGCTTCACCGCCGGCTGGGACACGATTCTATGAGCGAAAAATACGTTGTTACCTGGGATATGCTGCAAATGCACGCACGCAAGCTGGCGCACCGCCTGCTGCCTGCCGACAAATGGACAGGCATCATTGCCGTAAGCCGCGGCGGTCTGGTACCGGCGGGCCTGCTGGCGCGCGAACTGGGCATCCGCTATGTGGACACCGTCTGCATTTCCAGCTATGACCATGACAACCAACGCGAAATGAAAGTGCTCAAGCGCGCCGAAGGCGACGGTGAAGGCTTCATCGTGGTGGACGATCTGGTGGATACCGGCGGCACCGCGAAAGCGATCCGTGATATGTACCCGAAAGCGCATTTCGTCACCATTTTCGCCAAACCGGCGGGCCGTCCGCTGGTGGACGACTATGAGGTCGACATCCCGCAGGATACCTGGATCGAACAGCCGTGGGACATGGGCGTCAGCTTCGTTCCCCCGATCGGCGGCCGCTAAGCCCAGCCAGTTCTAAGTCAACGCCCGGTTATGCCGGGCGTTTGCGTTATCTTGGTTTATCCCGCCAGAGTTAGGTACACTACCTCCAGTTAAGTAGGCCTTTTGCGGCCTATCGCCAGATTTACGGAGGCTGTTGTTACCATGGCACAGGCCAACCTTTCTGAAATTCTTTTCAAGCCCAAATTCAAACATCCCGAAACCTCGACGCTGGTGCTGCGTGCGCGCAACAAAGTGAGCGCCGCCATGCATTCCGCATTGGAAGGCGACACCACCGGCAGCTGGTACCGCATGCTGAATCCGCTGCTGTGGGCCTGGCGCGGCGTCAGCCCGATCGAAATCCACGAAGTGCTGGCGCGCATCGCCGCCTCCGACGCCGAGCGCAGCAATCCGCAGCGGCTGGATACCGTGGTGGGCTACCGCAACGGCAACTGGATCTACGAGTGGATCCATCAGGGCATGCAGTGGCAGCAGCGGGCGACGGAGCAGCAGGATCCGCTGCTCGGAGGCGAATACTGGCTGAAGGCCGCGAGCCTGTACAGCATCGCCGGTTACCCGCACCTGAAGGGCGACGAATTGGCCGAACAGGCGGAGATGCTCGCCAACCGCGCTTACGAAGAGGCGGCGCTGCTGCTGCCGTATCAGCTGAAAGAGCTGGAGTTTCGCATCGAAGGCGGCGGCAGCGTCACCGGCTTCCTGCACATGCCGGAGAAGGGCGAAGCGCCGTTCCCGACGGTGCTGATGTGCGGCAGTCTCGACACGCTGCAGACCGACTACCACCGTCTGTTCCGCGACTACCTGGCACCGCACGGCATCGCCATGCTGACGCTCGACATGCCGTCAATCGGTTCTTCGTGCAAATGGAAGCTGACGCAGGACTCCAGCTACCTGCACCAACAGGTGCTGATCCAGCTGGCCTCGGTGCCGTGGGTGGATCATCAGCGGGTGAGCGCCTTCGGCTTCCGCTTCGGCGCCAACGTGGCGGTGCGGCTGGCCTACCTGGAGCCGCAGCGGCTGCGCGGCGTAGCCTGCCTGGGGCCGGTGGTGCATCGCCTGCTGTGCGACAGCAGCACCCAGCTGAACGTGCCGGACATGTATATGGACGTGCTGGCCAGCCGCATGGGCATGGCCAACGCTTCCGACAACGTGCTGAAGGTGGAGCTGAACAGCTACTCGCTGAAAATGCAGGGGCTGCTGGGGCGCCGCTGCCCAACGCCGATGATCTCCGGCTACTGGGAGCGCGATACGCTCAGCCCGAAAGAAGAGTCGCAGCTGATCGTCACCTCCTCGGTGAGCGGCAAGCTGGTCGCCATCCCGCGCACCCCGGTTTACGACAGCTTCCACCGGGCGTTGCTGCAGATGTCCGGTTGGCTGAGGGACAAAATGCGTTAATTAGTTGCTAAATTTTAACAGTTTGTTAAAAAGAGTGGTCTACATTGAGGAGGTTAGAGAATGACGTTACCGAGTGGTCACCCTAAAAGCCGACTAATGAAACGTTTTGCCAGCTTGGGGCCGTACCTGCGTGAAGGGCAATGTGAGAACGACCGGTTTTTCTTTGATTGTTTGGCCGTCTGCGTCAATGTAAAGCCTGCTCCGGAAAAGCGTGAGTTCTGGGGCTGGTGGATGGAGCTGCAGGCGGAAGAGGTGCGCTTCACCTATTCGTACCAATTCGGCCTGTTCGACAAGGAAGGCGACTGGACGGCGCAAAACATTAAGGATGATGAAGTGAACGCCAAGCTGGAAGACACCCTGCGCGACTTCCATCGCCGCCTGGGCGAACTGCTGGCGACCATGGAACTGGGGCTGGAACCCGCCGACGATTTCAAAGAAAAACTGATCAAACTCTCCGCCTGACCCCGTTTGACCACGTATTGTGCTGATTTCGCGTTGTGCCTGTTGGCATAACGCGTCTCTCCTGTTACAAAGACCTTTGCACTCTTCTTCTCATCATTACACACGGCAGAAATACTATGAACGGCAGCCAGACATTGGTTGTGAAATTGGGCACCAGCGTGTTGACCGGCGGATCGCTGCGTCTGAACCGCGCCCACATCGTCGAATTGGTGCGCCAGTGCGCGCAGCAACACGCCGCGGGCCACCGCATCGTCATCGTCACCTCCGGCGCCATCGCCGCCGGGCGCGAACACCTGGGCTACCCCGAGCTGCCCGCCACCATCGCCTCCAAGCAGCTGCTGGCAGCGGTAGGGCAGAGCCGGCTGATCCAGCTGTGGGAACAGCTGTTCTCCATTTACGGCATTCACGTCGGGCAGATGCTGCTGACGCGCGCCGATCTGGAAGACCGCGAGCGCTTCCTCAACGCGCGCGACACCATGACGGCGCTGCTGGACAACCGCATCGTGCCGGTAATCAATGAGAACGACGCCGTCGCCACCGCCGAAATCAAGGTGGGCGACAACGATAACCTGTCGGCGCTGGCGGCCATTCTGGCCGGGGCCGACAAACTGCTGCTGCTGACCGATCAGCAGGGCCTCTACACCGCCGATCCGCGCAACAACCCGCAGGCCGAACTGATCCGTGAAGTGCACGGCATCGACGACGCGCTGCGCGCCATCGCCGGCGACAGCGTCTCCGGTCTGGGCACCGGCGGCATGGGCACCAAGCTGCAGGCGGCCGACGTGGCCTGCCGCGCCGGCATCGACGTGGTGATCGCCGCGGGCAGCAAGCCGGGCGTGGTGGCGGACGTGATCGAAGGCAAGCCGGTGGGCACCCGTTTCCACGCGTTGGAAACCCCGCTGGAAAACCGCAAGCGTTGGATCTTCGGCGCGCCACCGGCCGGTGAGATCACCGTCGACGACGGCGCGGTGGAAGCGATGATGGCGCGCGGCAGCTCGCTGTTGCCAAAGGGCATCCGCGAAGTGAAGGGCGACTTCTCGCGCGGCGAAGTGATCCGCATCCGCAACCTGACGGGGCGCGATCTGGCGCACGGCGTCAGCCGCTACAACAGCGATGCGATGCGGATGATCGCCGGGCACCACTCGCAGGAAATCAGCGAGATCCTCGGTTATGAATACGGTCCGGTGGCAGTGCACCGCGACGATATGATTGTCAGTTAAGGAGTGAGCATGCTGGAGCAGATGGGGAAGGCCGCCAAGCAGGCCTCCTGGCAGCTGGCGGTGCTGAGCACGGCGAAGAAGAATCAGGTGCTGTCGGTGATAGCCGACAGGCTGGAAGCCAACAGTGAAGCGATCCTGCTGGCGAATGAACAAGACATGGCGCAAGCGCGCGCCACCGGCATGAGCGAAGCGCTGCTCGATCGCCTGCTGTTGACCCCGGCGCGGCTGGCGGCGATCGCCAACGACGTGCGCCAGGTGTGCCGCCTGAACGATCCGGTCGGCCACGTGTTGGACGGCAACCTGCTGGACAGCGGGCTGAAGCTGGAGCGCCGCCGGGTGCCGCTCGGCGTGATCGGCGTGATTTACGAGGCGCGGCCGAACGTCACCATCGACGTCGCCAGCCTGTGCCTGAAAACCGGCAACGCGGTGATCCTGCGCGGCGGTAAAGAGACGCATAACACCAACCAGGCAACGGTGAAAGTGATCCAGCAGGCGCTGGAGCAGTGCGGCCTGCCGGCGGCGGCGGTGCAGGCGATCGACAGCCCGGATCGTGCGCTGGTGAACGAACTGCTGCGCCTGGATCGCTATGTCGACATGCTGATCCCGCGCGGCGGCGCCGGCCTGCACAAGCTGTGCCGCGAGCAATCGACCATCCCGGTGATCACCGGCGGCATCGGCGTGTGCCATACCTACGTGGATGCCGACGTCGATTTCGACAAGGCGCTGACGGTCATTGAAAACGCCAAGATCCAGCGCCCGAGCGCCTGTAACTCGCTGGAGACGCTGCTGGTGAACCGCAGCATCGCCACCGAGTTCCTGCCGGCGCTGAGCGCCAAAATGGCGGCGGCGGGCGTGACGCTGCACGCGGCGGAAAACGCGCTGCCGCTGCTGCAGGGCGGCCCGGCGACGGTGGTGCCGGTGAACGCGGAAGATTACGACGATGAATGGCTGTCGCTGGATCTGAACGTGCTGCTGGTGGACGATATCGATCAGGCCATCGACCACATCCGCACCCACGGCACCAACCACTCCGACGCGATCCTCACCCGTTCGCTGAGCAGCGCCGAGCACTTCGTGCGCGCGGTGGACTCCTCGGCGGTGTACGTCAACGCCAGCACCCGCTTCACCGACGGCGGCCAGTTCGGCCTGGGTGCGGAAGTGGCGGTAAGCACCCAGAAACTGCACGCCCGCGGCCCGATGGGCCTGGATGCGCTGACCACCTACAAGTGGATTGGCTACGGCGACGATCTGGTGCGCAGCTAAGGCCGCATTGCGGTAGTAAAGACGTCAGGGCGCAGCGGGCTGCGCCCTGATTTTTTTTGCAGCGTAGCTGCAGTTCGGCTGTTTGCAAAACAACCAAACGCCCCGGCGGCTATTGACTCATTTCACGCACAGGTCTACCTTGTTCAACGCACTTCCGGCTTGCCCCGCAGGCCCGGCTCGATGCCGATATAGCTCAGTTGGTAGAGCAGCGCATTCGTAATGCGAAGGTCGTAGGTTCGACTCCTATTATCGGCACCATTCCCTCTTCTTGTAACGTCCGCAGTCATCCAAAAAAAATATAAATAACAATGCATTGATTGGGTTTTATGTCCGTGGCTGTCCGGCGCTGTCCTGTGGAATCCAATATCAGGTGTGTGTAGAATTGCGTGTACTTCTGTTCGGTCTTGAATTTCTATACACATGCGACTTAATAACTTACAAATCCGGAATGCTAAACCCACCCCTAAACCTTACACGTTGAGTGATGGGTTGGGCTTATCCCTTTTGGTCGAACCCAATGGCAGCAAGAGCTGGCGCTTTCGTTATCGCTTTGCCGGTAAGCCCAAGATGATTTCATTCGGCGTCTATCCTGCCGTTTCGTTGGCCGATGCTCGGTTAAAGCGCGATGAATCCAGAAAGTTAGTTGCTGGGGGGCAGAACCCCAGCACAGTTCGTAAAGAGAAAAAGCTGGCGCAGCTATACGGGAATGCGAACACCTTTGAAGCGATCGCGAAGGAGTGGCATCAGTCCAAATTGGCGACGTGGTCAGCAGGGTATGCGGCCGATATCATGGACGCGTTCAACATTGATATTTTCCCCTATCTGGGACAGCATCCCATTTCGGCGATAAAGCCGCTTGAGCTACTCACAGTGCTTCGCAAAATTGAGGCGCGTGGGGCGCTTGAGAAAATGCGTAAGGTCAGACAGCGCTGTGGTGAAGTCTTCCGATATGCCACGGCAACCGGGCGGGCGGAGTTCAACCCAGCCGCTGATCTCTCCAGCGTTTTGATTAGCCCAAAATCTACTCATTATCCTTTTTTATCCATTGATGAAATCCCCGATTTTCTTGCGGCGCTGGAGATGTACTCCGGCAGTCGGTTGGTACAGCTGGCGACGAAGTTACTGATGTTGACCGGAGTCAGGGGTATTGAGCTGCGCATGGCGCAATGGCATGAGGTTGATCTGGATAACGCGCTTTGGGAAATTCCGCAGGAGCGCATGAAAATGCGTCGAGCCCATCTCGTACCATTATCGACGCAGGCGGTGGCTATATTGAATGAGCTGAAGACGCTTACGGGTAACTATCGCTATGTTTTCTCGGGACGGAATGATGTGAACAAACCGATGAGCGAAGCGAGTATCAACCAGCTCCTCAAGCGTATCGGTTATCACGGTCGGCTCACTGGCCACGGCTTCAGGCACATGATGTCCACGATTTTGCATGAGCAGGACTTCAATACCGCCTGGATAGAGATGCAGCTTGCCCACGTGGACAAGAACGTCATTCGCGGCACTTACAACCACGCTCAGTACCTTGAGAAACGCCGTGACATGTTGCAGTGGTACGCCGATTTTATTGCGGGCCTGGCCCAGCACTCTTAGCGCCAATAAATCGTTAAAACCCCCTGGCGCGCAATGCTACCCCCGCCTCGCCTGCCCGCTTTATGTGTCGCTTTTCATGCAGATGCATGAGAGGTCGCAGGCCGCGCCGCTACTGGCGCGGCAGGGGATAAATAATGCATTTTCTTGCATGCAAAATCATGCACTCTATGCATGCATGTGTTCTTTAAAACTCGCTAGCCAGGAAAAGGCTGTTTTCGGGGAAAGGGTAGGGGGTGATAGCGTGATGGCAGTGGACCTGATTATCCCATCACGGTGAGTTCCGAGATGGCTTCTTGTACCGTCTGTGTGAGCCTGCTGTATTTTCCCGTCTGCGTTTTCGTTGTACAGCTGCTTCATATACTGACTGCAAAATCACTTTTGCGGTTTTAGTTCTTCTTTAAACTCTTCACTACTGTTCATCAAGATAAAAAAGGTATTAAAATCAATTAATAAATTTGTGAAGAGTAATTATCTAACTCATCACCCTGTGTTCACTGCTGTTCACACGGCTAAAAAGGGCCTTTTCCCTGGCTAGCCTGGGATAGCACCCGTACGCCTGTTTATGCCTATTAATAAACGGCTATTCATGGCTCGTTCATTTCTTTGGGTTTGCCAGGGTTTGCCAATAAAGGTCAATATTAACCTATATACCCATTTGGTTGAAAAATAGACATAAAAGCTGTCCTACCACACAACAACGTCTTGTTGCCACCCCGGTAAATATTCACATAATAGGGCGCTACCGAAGTTCACACAGTCCCGGCCAGCGTTGGCCGGACACCAAGAGGTAGCGTTTTATGTTGACCGTTTCCACCCCCGCCCCATCCACCCCGTCGTCGTTGCTTCCTGGCGGTTACACCCCGCGCGAGCGCTTTATCCGCCTGCCGGAAGTGCTTTACACCACCGGCCTGTCCCGCTCCACCGTGTACGAGATGATGAACCGCCGGCAGTTCCCGGCTCAAGTCTCCCTCGGCGGTAAAAACGTCGCCTGGCTGGCCTCCGAGGTCGAGCAGTGGATGGATGAACGCATCGCCAACCGTCACCAAGGGGCCGCCGCATGATGCAGTTAACCTTGGGTCGCCAGCACTTTACCCTGAGCGACAACGACGCACTGTTTATCGCAGAAGCTATCCTGTTACAACGCAAAGAGCCTGGCGTCGTCTTGCCGGAGCACCGCAGCGACAAACACGGCGTTATTCGTCTGGCGAGTCGCCAGGCCGAGCCGCGCCTGTTCAGTGCCGGGCCGGTGCCGCTGACTTGCGCGGCGGCCGATACTCGCAACGACCAACTGACCGACTGTTGATCACTATGCGATCGATTGAACGTCCGGGGGCGTCTTACGGCTTGCCCCCACGTCCGGCCCTGCGCTATAGTCCTCCGGCTGCCGCAAAATCGGCAGCCGGGCGTAGGAACCCGTGTTACTCAATGGCGACACATGAACACGCGCCAGGCGTGTTTTTTTATGTCGCAGCCTTAGCGCGCTCATTTTTTGCACAGTGGTTTATATGCTACTGTGGCTATCAAACAATGGTGGCTCAGGCGGGGCAGCCTTCGGGCTGGCCGGTATCCATTGAGGCCGGTATTCCTACCCCCGTCTGGGCTACCACCCATAAGCGTAGGAACTTCGGTGGTAGCAATAACCATGACTCAATGGAGGCTGCCACCATGGCTACGACCCTCACCCCGACTCACCCGACATTCTGCTTTTTGTTTGCGGCCGTGCGCCGTTCTGCGTTGACTGCCTCACCGCATATCGTGCGCACCGTGGCGGATAGCGAACGCAACGCCCGCCGCAGGCTTTCCCGTGATTACGTGTTGTCCTTTGCCGGTCGACTGCCGGTTAAGGCGGCAGCATGAACACCCTGGCTGACCGTTACTACCGTGACACCCATTACCCTATTCCGCACGCCGATTTTCTGCGTCTCCAGCATGCGCACGCCACCGGCGTGCTGTTCCTCGACCTGCTGGACACCCTCGACCTCAGCGGGCAACGCCCCGATGCTGAGCAACAGGCGTCATTTGCCTCGGTCATTGCCTTGCTGACCGACCAGCTCGGCCACGTCGTCAACACCTGTGAAACCCAAATCCTTGCCCGCATGGAGGCCACCGCTGCATGAACACCTCATCCTGTTTACCGATTGAAGTCCGTACCGCCGTTTTCCGTCGCGCTGTGGCGCAAGCCTATCTGGACACCTGTGCCTTTTACCGGGTGAGCCTCGGTTACACGCTGGACGAGCTGCAGATGACGATTGCCCTGCGCCTGGAGGGGCACTTTGTGCGTCAGTACGGTGTGGATGACGGCATGGACATGGCGTGCACCATGCTTAGCGACATGGTACAGCCGGACGTTCTGGTGGCCGCGCCGCGCCTGACCGCGCTGGGGCAAAAGATGATGGACGAGCTGTGCTGCGAGCGCTTGTCGGCGGCACAAAACGCCACCGTACACTGAGGAGAAGACCATGAGCGCCCAGTTCGTTTCCCAGACCGTACGCACCGCCACCGGCCACTGGCCGGTGATACTCCCGGCCCTCGGCATCGCCTTGCAGCCGAACGGCAAGCCGCAGCCGTGTCCAACCTGTGGCGGCAAAGACCGCTTCCGCTTCGACAACCAGGACGGACGCGGCACCTGGTTCTGCAATCAGTGCGGGGCCGGTGACGGCCTCAACCTGGTGGAAAAAGCCCTGTCACTGTCTGCCAGGGCCGCCGCCGAACAGGTGGCCGCCGTGATGGGGAATAATGCCAGCGCCTTGCCACCGGCCGCTGAGACCGGTCATGTCTCACAGAAGGGCGGCGGGCAAGACAAGGCCGAGGCCCAGCGCAAGGCCGTCCAGCAGGCACAGGCTTTGGTGGACGCTGCCCGGCCCCAGACCGGCAACGCCTACCTGAGCGCCAAAGGCTGGCCGGAGGCAGACACCCTGACCCTGCAGGGCCAGCCGCTGCGCGTCGGCGGTATTACCTTCCGGCCCGGCGACTTGCTGTTACCGCTGCATAACGCGGGAGGCGAGGTGGTCAACGTGCAGCTGATTAACGCCAGCGGGGACAAGCGCATGCTGGCAGGCGGGCAGGTGAAAGCCGCTTGCCACACCCTCTGCGGCCCGGACAACGCGGTTATCTGGCTCACGGAAGGCTACGCCACCGGCCTCACCGTGCACCGCCTGACCGGTGAAACGGTGTGCGTGGCGCTGAGCGCCAACAACCTGGCCGCCGTGGCGCAGCAACTGCGCAGCCACTACCCGGATGCGCGGCTGCTGCTGGCGGCCGATGATGACCGCAGCGGCACCGGGCAGACCCGCGCCGCCGAGGCGGCCACGCTCACTGGCGGTGTCCCGGCGCTGCCGCCCACAGAGGGCGACTGGAACGACGTCTACTGCCAGCAGGGCGCTGAGACCACGCGTGCCCAGCTACAGGCATTCAGCCAGCCGCTGCAGCCCAGCCCGTTCGACACGCTGAGCGATGCCGACCTGAAAGCCATGAGCGCCAGCGAGAAGGCCGAGCTGCTGGCCGAGCATTACGGCAACACCCTGGCGGTGCCGCCGGTGGGGGAAGAGCTGTGCCGCTATACGCGCGGTGCCTGGCAGGTGCTGCCACACCGGCAACTGAGCCGTGAGATTGCCGCGCTATTCCAAAAGGTGCGCGCGCCGTTCTCCGCCGCCGGTATCAACAGCATCCTGGACACCCTCAAGCTGATGGTGCCGCAGATGGGTGAGCCTGTCCGCCGGTTGATTGGTTTTCGTAACGGGGTATTCGATACCGTCAGCGGACAGTTCAGCGCCCACCGGCAAGAACACTGGCTGCGCACCGTCAACAGCGTGGACTACACGCCGCCGCGTACCGGTGAGAACCTGGCCGACCATGCGCCGCACTTCTGGCAGTGGCTGACGCGGGCCGCCGGGGGCAATCACGACAAGCAGGAGCGCATCCTCGCGGCGCTCTTTATGGTGCTGGCCAACCGCTACGACTGGCAGCTGTTCCTCGAGGTGACCGGCCCCGGCGGCAGCGGCAAGAGCGTGATGGCGGCCATTGCCCGGCTACTGGCCGGTGCCGACAACACCACCTCCGCCACCATCGACAACCTGGAGTCGGCACGCGAGCGGGCCAGCGTGGTCGGCTTCTCGCTGATACTCCTGCCCGACCAGGAGAAGTGGAGCGGTGACGGGGCGGGCATCAAGGCCATCACCGGCGGCGATGCGGTCGCCATCGACCCGAAATACCGCGACGCCTACGCCGCTTACATCCCGGCGGTGATACTGGCGGTCAATAACAACCCGATGCAGTTCAGCGACCGCAGCGGTGGGGTATCCCGTCGGCGGGTGATTATCACCTTCCCGGACGCGATACCGCTGGCCGAGCGTGACCCGCAGCTGCTGGACAAAATTACTAATGAGCTGTCAGTCATTGTGCGCCACCTGATGCAGCGCTTCGCCAACCCGAACGAGGCCCGCACATTGCTCCAGGCGCAGCAAAGCTCGGACGAGGCGCTGACCATCAAGCGCCAGGCCGACCCGCTGGTTGATTTTTGTGGCTACCTGACGGTGCTGGGCACCCCGGAAGGCATGATGATCGGTAATGCCAATATCATCCCGCCTAACCCGCGGCGCTACCTGTACCACGCCTATCTGTCGTTTATGGCGGCACGGGGCTATCAGCATGTGATGAACCTGACGGCCTTTGGTCTGGCGGTGCCGCAAACGCTGAGAGAGTACGAACATACGTTGCTCAAACGCCGTACCAAACTGGGTATCCAGACCAACCTGCGGCTGAGTGACGATTGTGACATGGATTGGTTACCGAAGTGTGAGGCGTAACCGTGTGCTGATGACGATCGGCTATGCCGATCAATACAGGGTTATCGATCTACCAAACCCATTGGACGGTCAGTTGCTCTGCGGCCTATAGTGACGATGAATATAATACGCAACAACACCAGGGTATTATCATTCTGTTATCCAAAACGTCGACACCATAACAACCATGTTTTCCAAACCGGCTCCGGCCGGTTTTTCCATCCCAATTCATGTCCGCAGAAAACAACCCAGCCGCCAGTTCAGAGCAAGGGATGCCATTAGCAATACAGTGCAATAGGTTTATCTCTAATGGGATGACGTTTTTATCGTAAAATTGGAAAGATAAGAGCAGAGAAAGGGGCGTGACATCCTTTGTCAAATTTGGCTGTAAGTTGACATCGATGAGTCACAGAGGTAGCTGGGGAGCAAGATAAAGATGCAGAGCTGTATGTCAGCCCTGCATTGATTAAACAGACGACAAACGATTAAGGATTTATCTGCACGCCTGGTGAAACATCACGCATGGGTTAAATACGACGGCAATCAAAGACAACCACAGTATCACCCGGATTCTGCGACTGAATTTTCCGTTTGGCCTGGGCTGCGGCTTCCTGAGCGCTGCTGGCCGTGAAAACGCCATCCCAGTAACCCGAGTCGGCATCACTTGCACTGCCAGCACTGCGGGTATTACCAGAGCAAAGGTATTGGGACGTGGCGGCATGCGATGGTAGGGAGAATAAGGTGACCAGTATTCCGGCGGCTACTATCATGCCTTTTTTGTAAATCATTTCTTTCTCCTGTGTTTATTGATTATCCATAAAACAACGTTTGCTAACACCGTCGACAATAACAATAAAATATCAATGAATATGAAACGTAAGGAATAATAATGCCATGGTTAATACCGAGCGTGAGTTGAGTCACGAAAAAATTAAAGTGTCATTAAATGATATTCATGATGTGTATTTTATTGTTGGTGGTGTTCTTTGAATTAATGGGGTTAATCGCGGCTTTTTTTCTATTATCTGTGTGGGCCAAAAGGTGAAAAAGTTATTGCCGATTTTTTTGTGTCAGGCCGCTGTATCTCCGGGAGCAGTTTTATATAAAACCGCTCCCGGACAAGACTGACCGAAGCCAGGTGGGTGAATGCGGTTAAAATCAGGTTTACGGTCATCCCTTGGCTTTCGAATTGTTTCGCCAGCGGTGAAAGGCACGCTGATACCAGGGAGCAGGCAGTGAGTCAACAACGCTTCGCAGTGCGCGGGCATAATCCATGACCAGGCCGGGTGTCCAGGCCATTGACAGGGCGCGTTTTCGGACCTGCGCGGCTATCCACAGCTCAGGCATGACCAGCGTGCGTAATGTTGTCAGCCAGCTTTTGCTCCGCGCTGAAAGAACACCATCCAGTGAGGCTTCCAGGGCATAGGCCACACTGCTGGAGCAGTTGCGATAGGTCAGGTTATAAGTGGTGGTAAGCCGATAGGTCTGCCAATAGCGCCATACAGCCTTGCCGTTGTACTGATGAAAACGTATTTTTCGGTCCGACTCACACCAGTTGGCCGCTTCAGTGGCATAATCAGGCTGGAACATCCCCGGCACATCATTATCCTGGGTTGCCTTGAGAACATTGAGAAACTCGGACGGTGAGCGATCGATATCTGCCGCGGGGTAAAGGCTGATATATATGCTGGGCGGTATTTCCAGCGCGGCATGGCCGGTAGAGATAACCCCCTTTGTGTCTACTGCCGCAATATAACGGTTAATGACGGGGCGAGGGACCGGTGCGGTATTGACCGTGGCCTCCGGTGTCCAGACGTGAACCGTCAGCGGCTCGACGAAGCTGCTTGGCGCGATGATGTCGTCATCTTGCTGTTGCTGACGATGATGTGCCTTCAGGCCGTGGCGCCTCTGGGACGGCGCCAGCAGTGTAAAAATCGCCCCCCCTTCATGCACGTTACTCACTCTGCGGGCCAGGCGTACCGTGTTGATACCGCTTAATACCATCAGGGTACCAAGAAACACCGATACTGTGGCCTGGTAGTGCGTCGGATAAGGGCTGAACATGAATACGGCAAACAGGAGCTGGGCCATGCCCGCCACGAGCGCATTTTTCCAGCGCGGGAATCTGACTATCCAGGCCGACGCTATCACAAACAGGCCGAGGACGAAGTAGACAAAGCCGAAAATGAGAGCAAGAAGCAGGTTGCTGTAGGGTTTATTGGCAAGGATGAGCAGGGCAACAAAGCAGAACAAGCCGCCTTTAAAATAGAGGACGGCCTTTTGTGCCCCAACGCCGCTGGAGGCGATGCTCAACGTCACCAGACTTTCCAGCAGCAACAGGAAACCAAAAAAACGCACTGGGAAGTAAGTCACTCCATCCAGACCATCAACAAAAATGGCTGCGCCGAGCATGAACCAGAAAATACCTGTCAGCATCAGGTATTTGGCCTTGCTACGAACAAAATCGGCGCCAAACAACAACAGGATAATCTGGATCACAGCCAAAAGCCTCCTACATTAGCGACAGCATTTTCATTCAGAGCGCCAGATGATAATGGCTTGCCTGCCAGTTACCCACGATCGCCTCTTCTTCGTTTTGTGTGATATGGACTCCCCCGCTATCGATCAGGGTCACCCATTCCCCCTCGGGCACCTGAATGCGAAAAAGCAGCGGCACGCGTTTGTGCCCAGGCGATGCAAACCAGTGGGCGTAAAGCGGGTCCCTGTCCTGGGGATGAACGCGCTGCAGCACCTGTTCTGCGCGCTTCCATAGTTCTGGTTCAACGGGACCGAGCAATGTTGAAAGCTCGCCATCCCAATGCAGCACACCTGACGCCGGATCGAGACGATAGAAAACCCCCTGACCGGCGAGCCGGCCGGTATCCGGATCAAAGCTGCTGGTCGAGCGCCTAATGACCCGAATAAACACCACCAACAGCGCGGTGGCAGACAGATAGCTAAGAGCAAGCAACAAGGACTCGGCGGATCCAAACGCGTGAATAAAGAATGGCCCCTGATGCCGGTCAGTATGATAAATCACGATGCTGCCCAGCGTCAGCAAGGCGACAGAGCCACCACGGTTACCCCAGAGCATGGCGAGTATCATCACAAGAGCGACGGGCAGGCAGGCCAGGCCGAAATAGAGCGCGGCAGTGTTTGCCGTTAACCCGGATGGGGGCAGGGCAAAGATAAATGCGGTGATCGCGCAGAGCAGCAGCCAGAGCGCCAGACCCGATATTCGCGCCATGCGGTGAGTGGCGAGGCGGGGGCCGCGTTTGTTGATAAATCCCATGACAATCGTGGTCGCAAAGACGATGCCGGTCACATCAGCAATAAATCCGCGCCAGACGGTGCTTAGAAGAGGCTGGCCGTGCAGCAGTGCATACCCTCCGCCCACCACCAACGCATCCAGTGCGCTGATAATCAGCGTGGCCACTATCCAGAGCAGGATGACGTGCAGGTCATCATTCAGGCGCGCAAAGCGGCGCACAATCCAGGCAATAATGACGCTGGCCGGCATGGACAAAAACGCGTAGCCCACGGACAGCGCAAGGCCTTCGGGGGAATGCCATTGCGCATCCAGCAAGACGGTAGTCAGCGTAAAAAGGACGAGCAGGGCGGGATAATCACGCCATCGGGCACTCAGGAAGGCGGCTACGGCAACGCCGGCGGGGAACCACATGAGGGCAATTGATGAATCCGGATCATCAAATTTCAGGGAGGCCAGTCCTGCAAGATAGAATGTCAGTCCCCACAACAGCAGGGTCGTCACTTTTTGAAGCCATAGAGGGCGTGTATTTGTGATCAAGCCGTCTCTCTCAGAACTGAAGGGGCGTGATGTTGCATGTTGAATGCGATATCCGCAGGCACTGGGGAAGGATTAAGCCTGCCTGATGGCTAAGAAAAGGGGGCTGAAATCCAACACGGTGATAATAGCGCTCACCGTCAGCGTCTGCAAATCACTGCGCCGTGTTCAGCGCGGACAGTTGCCTAACACGGCGGTGAAACCGCCTGAGTGATGAGTCTGAAAGGCGGTCTGTAAGGGGGTATTGCGGATTTACTTGCAGTCGTCAGAAATTTTCACCAGGGCAGCCTGATAGACGGCATCAGTTTCAGAAGCAAACACGGCAATGCCTTTAACGGGTTTGCCTGCTTTCAGTACGCCTCTGCTTAATTTCTCATCGACCGTGTGCAGCTTGAAGACTTTATTGTCCGGGGTATAGGCTTTCAGGCAAAACTTCGATAAATCAACCGTGTCACCGGGTAATTTGGCGACGGAGACATCGAAGGTTTTTGTGTAAACATCTTTGCCACCCACGGACACGGAGCCTTGCGATTTGGCGGTCGCATACACGGCAATGTCATCAGAGGTAGCTGCGTTGGCAGCGGTGCACACAACAGTGAGCGCGAGGGCGACTGTAGTGGTCAAGTAATATTGGCCAAGGTTTTACAGTAAGAACGGTACCTGTTCTCTGATTCTTCCGGCGTCCGCCCTCCGTTATAGTGGTGTGGTCTGACGCTATTGTAGTAATTCAATATATAGCGATTGATTTGCCGCCGGGCTTCGTCTTTGCCCACGTAGCCATTCGCTGGTACCCATTCTGTTTTCAGGCTGCGGAAGAAGCGTTCCATCGGGCTGTTATCCCAGCAGTTTCCCCGCCGACTGACGCTTTGCTTTATTCTGTAACGCCAGAGAATTTGCTGATATTTCAGGCCTGTATACTGGCTTCCCTGATCGCTATGGAACATGACATCACGCGGTTGGCTACGCGTCTCATATGCCATCCGCAGAGCGTTGCTTATCAATGCTGTATCGGCATTCGCTGACAGACTCCAGCCGATAACTCTGCGGGCAAAAAGATCCATTACGACCGCCAGATAGCACCAGCGATTTCCTGCCCAGATATAAGTAATATCTCCGCACCATACCCGGTCTGGCTCCGGTACAGCGAACTGGCGCTCGAGCAGATTCGGCAGGCATGTATGCTCCTGACGGGCATTTTTGTACTGATATTTTCCGGGCTGACAACTGCTCAGGTTAAGGGATTTCATCAGACGCCCGGCACGGTAACGGCTCATCGGAATGCCGTTTTGGGTCAGCATTTCAGCCAGAGTGCGCGCGCCAGCAGAGCCACGGCTCTGGTTCCATGCCCGACGTATCTCGCTATACAACCTGACTCGCGCCGGATTAATAGTATCGCATCGTTTCTGCCAGTACCGGTAACTGCTACGGTGTACTCCCAGATCGGAACAAAGTCTTACTACCGTGTGGCTGTCACTCAGCCTGGCAATTATCGTGAACCGTTCAGTGAGTCGGACATCAAGAGCGCGGTAGCTTTTTTAATATCGTATTCTGTTCCTCCAGGCGGCGAACCTGCTTTTCCAGCTCGCGGATACGCTGCTGCTCTGGGGTAATGGGGGTGGCAGAAGGCGTAATACCCTGACGCTCTCGTCCGAGCTGTCGTACCCAAGATTCAAGCGTGGTAGAACCAACATTAACCGCTTCACTGGCTTGTCGATATGAGTAACCCTTATCAACAATCAGTTGTGCACATTCCAGCCTGAGCTCAGGGGTAAAAGTACGCTTAGTTCTCTTGTTCATTAAGTCACCTATTTTATGTTGAGGTGAGAATATCACCTTTAATCAGGTGGCCAAATTCACTGTGCCACTACACCTAACCATCGAGGGTTATGCCCGTACGGTGGCACCCCTAACGTTTGGACAATGCTCCGCGATATGGAGACCGGGTTTGATATGTGAGGCTCGGCCGAGGAGTCATTTCAGATTGGCAGTGATACTTATTATGGCCGTATACGAGCATGGCACCAATCCGGTAACCTCCACGGACAGAGGCAGTTTGTCGTCCACATCGCCTACTTCGATAGATGCACAGCGCGATTGATTTATCACCTTCGTGCCGTAAATGAAAGCTCCCAAGCTACCAGGTTTTTGGATTGGCACTGTTATGCTTACTGTTTCTCCGACCCTAACAGGATCCCCAATTACTAATGGCGCCCACAACGTCGGAGAGAGTAGCGAGCCACGCGTCGCGTAGAGGACCGTATCCGCTTCGGCGGTGTCAAACGGAGTTGCGGTTGTCCAAGTGTAGTCCCAAATTCCGGTGGTCCCACTGTCGATGGTGAAATGCCCGTCTTTGCAAGGCACAGAGTACATGTAGAAAGCATCGCAATTGCCATCCTGCACGTCGCGTGGGGGCCTGCCGTCCCGCGTACAAGCCCTAATCAACGGTTCTGTCATTGTCGCCGTACACGTACCAGTGGTAAACACGGACGCCGTCCCCGAAGGTCCGAATGTCATGCCCCACAGCGACCAGGGAGTTACTATAACCATTGCAGCTACCAATTTTTTCATAGACTTTTACCGATTAGGTCATCATCCGGGAAGCCGCTTGTAACAGCCGGTTTCCCCATGTCATCCATCGAGATACGTAAGCCTGCACACGAGCATCAGTCTCTTCCGGAGAAGCACCTCTGCTGCGCATCTGCTCATAAAGCCGCAGGCGCCGTTCACGATGGTTTTTTATTGCCCGTGGCGACAGGGAGGGGCCCTCGGGGCCGAACCATATCCCCAGCCAGTCAAAGCCCTTCTCCACTCTTCCGGTCTGTGTTTTCTCCGGATGACGTGCGAACCCGCCGGTGTCAAAATCTGCGGACAAGGCCGCAATCCCTCTGCGCAACTGCCAGCGGGTGCGTGCAAGTAATAAAAAATCATCCATGTATCTGACATAACAGTAATTCTCTCCAGGCCGGGCAGGCCAGTGGCTGTCAATGTGGCGCAACAGGCTGCCACCGATAAGCGGACTCAGCGAACATCCACGGGGAATGCCGTTCTGCGGTGTATGGATTTCACCTCCCCGCTCCACGCTGTAATTCACATATTGTTCCATCAGTCCCTGCAGCACCGGGTCTGTTACCCATTGCCTCACCTGTGCCATAACCTGCTGCTTGCGGATATGGGCGTAATAGCCCCGGATATCCGTGCGGTGAACAAACCGGTATTCCCCGCAGGCCAGTGCGTCTGCCACCTTGCCGACGCTTTTCATTACACCGCCATCGGTAAGGTGCATGCAGGCTGGATGCTGCGGGAGGATGTCCTGCACGCGCAGTGCCACCCATTTCAATACCAGTGCGTCAGACGCTGAGCATATCGCGCGGGCGTCTTGTCCTCTCCCGGTAATCAGCATCGGGGAGAGACGGTAACGGCCATCCATCACCCGCTGAAAGAGCGACTTTTCCTCTGTGGGCCAGTGCCACCGCAGATGCCAGATGTCAGCATTCGCCGGGTGCCTTCGTCGGCTGTGGCACAGCCACTGGCAGGCCTGCTGCCACAGCAACCACAATGCCGGGTTTGCCTCTGCCGGTTCCGCATCAGTGATATGGGGGCACCTCATTGCGGTTCGACGGTCACTGTCACGCTCGTGCTGTGCTCGCCGGCGACGGCGGCTTTACTGCCCCTCGCCGGCATCACGGTCAGTGTTTCTTCTGCCTGCCGGGTGGTGCCGATAATGCTCCCGCCGTCGGCACCGTTGAGAGTCACCTGCTCACCGTCGTGATAGAGACAGAATGCCATCGCGCCGGAGTCTGCTTCCGCACAGCCACTGCTTGTTACCCTGTCCGACTTCACGTTCAATCGATACTTGTCTGTCCCCGCCACACAGGTGGTCGTCACCGTGAATGCAGTGGCATACAGCCGCACACCACGGTCGCTGCCTTGCACGATGTCTCTCCGGTTCATCGGACCCAGGTTAACGATGGGGGGGACCTTGACAGTGCAGCTCGCAATGATGCGACCCCTGATTTCCGTTTGTGCGGTTGAGGCGGCATCCACATACGTCGTTATGACGATTAACGCCAGGATTAACGGCAGAGACGTCCGGGCGACTATCCTCTTTCGTCTGGCCATTTCATTGTTCCTCTTGTTTGTCACGTCATCCCCCTAATGGCTCAGAGTGGCTCTATCTTGACCGACAGCACGGCCGAGTAGGTCTCGGCTTTCGGCTTGCTGCCAAACGCCGGCGTAATGGAGAGCTTCAGTTCACCGCCGCTGAGTCCCGTAATGACCGGCTGCTTGCCGCCGGAGAAGTCCAGCTTTTGGCTGCCGGCAGAGAGACACAGCTGCACAATCCCCTTGGGGGAGGGGGCGATGCAGCTACCCTCGTAATCAGATGCGGAGAAGACATATCTGAACTTTGCGTCTCCCGAGCACTTGCCCGTTATGGGAATATTCGCTCCACTGACTCCGGGAATGGCATTTCCGACATTGTTTCTGTCGTTCATGGCCGGCACGTAAGTGATGTCCGGCATCGTGATGGTGGCCGGCATACTGACGTCGCATATCGCCACAACGGTGCCCTTAATCGTGACCGTCCCGGCATCAATGGCCGCAGAGGGGAGTGCGACGGGCAGCAGGCTTAATGCAGCTATCCGGATAACGTCTCTGAGGCTTGCCTCATGGTCATTCTTCATTCTCAGTCCGCTTAATCTCTTCATTTACAGTTCTCCGTCACCTGTATCAGTGCGCCACTTTTGTCCTGTTCCGGGAGTTGGTAGTGCGCCGTGCACTGTTCGTCACGGCCCTGTCCCCACTGCGCCTTTATCGTGCCCTTTGGCGACAAGCCGGAGAGGAATACCTGTCCTTCGTCACCGACGATACTGCCGTTGTCACCCGAGGAGACGGAGGTGCCGAAAGGCAGCGGTTTTCCCTGGTGCATCAGCGTTATCAATGCGCGCAAGCCGTTGCGGGCCTTGAATTCGGCCCTGACGATGGCGCCACGGGTCGGCACTACCCTGCTGACGGGGTTGTCGATTTCCGTACGGTCATCAAGCTTGGTCGTATCCAGCGCAATGCGGTTTTCCCGATACACCGAGGCATACGGCATCACCGTGTATCCGCGCCAGTCTGTTTTCACCCCTCCGCCACTGCCCACCGGGACGTTTGCCGCGCCGGGGGCAGCCACCAGGACGCTGGTATCACCCAGGGGCTGGCTTAGCGTCAGTCCGTTGCGATGCAGCACCATACCGCCCGAGACGCCATAACTGGTCTGGCTGTAGCTGTCGCTGTGGCTGTAACCGAGGTTGGCATTACCGTATCCGCCGAGATAATAGAGGCTGGCGCTGCTGCTGTTGCCGCCGTCACGGGAGTGGCCCTGGCTGACGCTCCAGCTCAGGTTATTCTGCTCCAGCGCCGAGCCGCTCAGGCCCAACTGCTGAGTGGTGTTGCCGCGCCCGTCACGTCCGCCGCTCAGCGTCGCGTAGACCGGTGGGCTGCCTGATGGCAGCCAGCGCTCCAGCGGCACCGAGATCGACAGATAGAGTGCCCGGTCCGTTTGACCCAACCCGGCATTACGGGTCTGGTTGTAAGAGATACTGTAATTGGTCGTGCCCAGCATGCCGCTGAAGCCGGCCTGCAGAGACTCGCTGGCCCCTTGCCGGTTCCAGTAGGTCTGCCGACTGCCGGTCAGGTAGAGGGAACCGACGTCGCCCAGCCGCTGGGAGATATTGGCCTGTATCCGCTGGCGCTTGCTGTCATAAAGGTTGTAATAGTCGGTGACCGGTCGGCGTACCGCACGGCCGTCCGCGTCCACTTCTTTCGGGTCATACAGCCAGCCCGACATGCCCTTTAGCGCGGTTTCGTCCAAGGTGTGGAAGCCCTGGGTCGAATAGCGATAGCCGGTCAGTTGGAACGTGGTTCCCAGTTCATTGAGCGAACGAGCGTACAAGAAGCGCAGGGACTGGCCTTCATGATGACTGCCGTCGGCCAACTGGCTGTTGGCATGCGTGACGTCAGCTGAAATAGCCCCCCACAGACCCATGTTGAAGCCCGCCCCCAGCGTGCCGGCACGGTAGTGGTCGGCAACCTGCAAACCGCCGTAAGTGGTGAGATTGTGCGGCAGGCCCCATGCCAGCGTGGACTGCATGAACGTCGGCTTTTCGTATCGGTCACTGTTGCTGCGCAGCTGTCCCGCCGTGACCGCATAGGTCACGCGGCCCTGGCGGAGCATCAGCGGAACCGAGGAATAGGGTACGGTAAAGACTCGTCGGGTACCGTCGGCCTCGGCGACCGTCACTTCCAGGTCACCGCTGGCGTACATGGGATAAAGGTCGTCAATCACAAACGGTCCCGGCGCCACGTTCATTCGGTACATCTCGTACCCGTTTTGCCGTACCGTCACCCGGGCATTGCCGACAGCGGTACCGCGGATTATTGGGGCATAGCCTCGCTGGCTGTCCGGGAACATGCTGTCATCGGTCATCAGACGCGCGCCGCGAAATCCCACGGAATCAAAGATGTCACCGTCGGTGGTGGCATCACCGAGGGTGAGCCGGCTCCGCAGGGGGATGATGTCACGTTCGACATAGGCACTTCCGTGTTGCCAGGTGTTGTCGCTGTAGTGGTCGCTGTGATATCCGTTCCAGGTCATGTCATCCCGCAGGCGCCAGGCACCAAGGTTGACGCCGCCACTGAGGCGCAGATAGTGACTGCGACTGTTGCCGTACCGCCCGCGGTTGTCGCTGCCACTGGCATTGTAATTGAGCAGTATCGCGGGTATGCCCTCATCCCACTGCTCGGGCGGTATCCAGCCATGAGGTCTTTTTAGCAGGGAGGCCTGGGGAATGCTCAGCGCTAAACGCATGCGCTGAAAATCAAAGTCAGTGGTTGCCTCCGGCACCAGCGTGGCCACATTCAGGCATGCGCTGTCCGAGTCCGGCGTGGCCGGGTCGGCATGCTGTTTGTCCAGACGCGTCAGTATTTCCGGACGCAGGCTGAGCAACCTGATATCAGCCGCACTGAGGCAGGCCATCAAACCGGTCTTGTCGGTAATGCCGGGCTGTTGGCCAGCGTGTAAAAGCGTGATAAAGGACAGCGTGCGGTTGGCGACGGTGTTCTCATTGACCACAATGTCCACCTGGTAGCGGCCGGGCATCTGGCCCCCCTGCTGAAACTGCGACAGGTCCGCCACCGATTGCACATCGCCAAGTAACGACGGTGGAAACCAAAGCTCTTCTGCGGCGGCAATACCCGGCACATGAAGAAGCATCACTGACAGGGCGAGCGGTGACAGGATAAAACAGCGACGCCACCGCTGTACGGCCTTACAGGGAGAGTCGGAGCGGCAACCGCCTATTTTGCAAATTCTATTCTCATTCATTATGCAACATCCCTTTCTAGTCGCTCTTTCCTTAACCCTTGTCGTCAGGCCATTAGTGCATCACGCCTTTTTGTGCCGGTGTAATACCGCCATAGTCGTTGATGGTACTGAAGGTAATGCCACCGCCTGCACCGGTGGGCAAGGCAACGGAAGAATGACTTTTGGGCGCCACCATGACGTCCGACAGGGCAGTGGTACCTGATTTGAGATTGGTAATTGTGAGGTAATACGGCGTCGGGTTGCTGATGCTGAGGCTTTTGCCCTCGACCCGAAAACGCAGCGCCGCCGGCGCGGCATCGGGTTGCATTTTGAGCCCGTCGGGGCGTACGAACAGCTTGATGCGGGTGACGGTCGCCAGCATCAAGGCATTTTTGCCTTCAAGGGCTTTTTTGTCTATTGAGGGGATTGCCTTGGCGTTAAAGAAATAGAGACTTTCCCGGTCGCGGGGCAGTTCTCCGCCGGTGTAAACCAGGCGCAGCATGTTTTCGTTATTGGGCCCGGAGGCAAACAGAGGCGGTGTGACGACAAAGTCCTTGCTTTTGCGACCGTCACTGTCTTCAACCCAGGATTGCACCAGGAAAGTCAATTTTTTGTCTGTATTGTGCACGGACACCGACTGCTGACGGCTGTCTTGAGGATAAATGATACGGGTTCCACCCAACACAATGCCGCCGGCGTGTGCGCACAGCGATAACATGCCGAAAAAAGAGAGCAGCAGTACGCCCGCTTTTTGCTGAAAAAAGCGTGTGAGGTTCATGTTTTTTTCCTGATAAAACCTGCCCCCCTGCTGGCGGGGCAGGAAAGCATTAAATGAATTAGAGGTAGGTCAAGTAGAAGTCCACGCTGCCGTTGGCGGCACCTGGCTTCACGTCTTTACTCAGAGAGATGAACTGAGCCTGGAAGGCCAGATTGTTTTCGCCTTTTTCAAGCGCAATGCTTGCGGTCTTGCCCGAGCCATCCACGACGACCGGCTCGCCGTTTCTCAGGATTTGGATCCCCACGTTTTGAGCCGCGTTTGAACCCCCGTCCAGAGCCAGGGTGGTGTTAGAGCCTTTGGCGGTACTGCCACTGAATTTCACCTGGACATTTTTCATGGTGTCCACCGAGCAGTCGACAAGCTTGATGTTGAAGTTTTTCACCACGGAAGTGGCGCCGGGTTCTTTGCTGAGCGAAGCCACGCGATACTGACCCAGGTCGGTGATTTGGCCATCTGCAGGGATGTCAACGGCACAAGGGGCATCGACCATTTTACCCACGAACTTGATGGTGCCGCCCTTGACCGTGACAGACGTACCTTCATCCGCCAGGGCAGTGAAGGAACTCAGGGAAGACATTAGCACCAGCGGAGTGGCAACGGCCAATAACGTTTTTCGCATGTTCATAGTAACTATCCTTAATTAAACATAATGATTCGCAGGTATTTAATTCAGCGTCCGTGCGTTAAATGCCATCGAAAAAAAAATCAAATCTCCAAGGCTGAATCAATTCAGTTGTGGTGGTTTTTGAATAATAATTCGATTGTCTGACGCTGATTGTTTGATTAACCATTCATTGATTTCGGGAATATATTCTCTGTGGAGTGCCTCCTGTTATTTATTGATTTCCGCTTAAAAGCATGGAGTGAAAAACTTAAATATTCCCTAAACGGGAAAAAATTAAACACAAAACGATCATTTATTCTGAAATTAATAAATAATGACAACAAAAATAGATCTAAATCCCGTGAGAGGTTACAATTTGTGGCATAATTATCTTTATTTAATCATTATTCAACACAAAAGATCGACAAATATCTTGTTTTTGGTGTATTGATCTATTTAAGGGGCATGTAAAGACCGTGTGAATGGGTGGGGCGTCATGTTAATGCGTGGCGGGTAAGGTATTGTTCAGGGGCCTCTTATTATGAATAACAATGGTATTTTATGCTGCTAACTTCGGTTGGTATTCCTGTCTTAAGTGGTTTTTTCACCGTGCGTACCCTATTACTCATCAGGGTTCTTTATGTTATTGGTGGGAGGAGGGATACCTCTGTTTTTCAAATGAGGTCGTGAAATCGAGTTGTTTGTTTGATGAAAGATGCTTTCACAATGGACGAAGGTAAGGAGAAAGGATATGTGCCAACACCAGGGAATAATCAGCGTTCGCAAAAAAAAGAATATATACAATACATTCAGCCAGATAGCGCCCTCAATATTGCATAGATTAAATCCCCTTTGCTGGCCCGCTCCGGGGGGACTGGCCGTTTGCGCGTTGCTGGGCGCCATGCTCACGGGGTGTTCGAGCAAACCGCCGTCAGCCCCTATTTCCACTGACAACCGGGGATATGCTGTTGATCGCACCCATCCGTCAGCGGCGCAGAATGAGCGAGTACGCTTTCTCGTCCTGCATTACACCGCGCTCAATGATGATGAATCTCTGAAAACGCTCACCGGTGAGCAGGTCAGTGCACATTATCTGGTGCCGCAGTATCCAACGCTCAGAGAAGCGCGCCCGGTGGTTTATCAGTTGGTTGACGAGAACAAGCGTGCCTGGCATGCAGGCCTCAGTAACTGGCATGGCCGAGTCAATCTGAATGATTCCTCCATCGGCATAGAGACTGTGAACCGGGGGTTTACTGACGACATGCTCGGAAGAAGAGCCTGGTATTCCTGGCCATCAGCCCAGATAGACGCTGTTGCAGCGCTTGCTCGGGATATCATTCAACGTTATCAGATAGCTCCTTATAACGTATTGGGACACAGCGACGTTGCACCAACACGCAAACAGGATCCCGGCATGCTTTTTCCCTGGAAATCGCTGGCAGCACAGGGGATCGGTGCATGGCCTGATGCGAGATTAGTGGAAAAGTATCTGCGTGGCCGTGATCCGCACTCCCCGGCGGATATCAAGGTAGTTCAGGCGTTGCTGAAAAAGTATGGCTATGGCGCCATTCCGCAGGAAGGCGTGCTTGATGACAACACATGGAAAACGGTGAGCGCCTTCCAGATGCATTTCAGGCCGGAGAATATCAGCGGCATCCCGGATGTAGAAACAGAAGCCATCGCTTCTGCCCTGAACGAGCAATACAGGGGCAGTAAAAAATAATCTTCGCGTCGAGCTACCGACGTCCTCTCAACGACTGCAAAGACAGATTAAGGAGCGGTAAATGCATCACAGACAGAGATTGTCTCTGGTCACTCTCGTCGGGGCCATGATGACCTTTACGTCTTTGATTGCCGGGGCCGCGCATGACGTGTTGCCTCAATGGCTTCCTGGCGAGCCAGGGAAAGCGGAAACAGAGCCGCCACGCGATGGATATCTACACGGTGGTGTGCTTGAGCCCGACCTATCCGGTGACTCATCAGATGTCTGGCATCTCGGTGCTGAGAAAATGTCGCCATCGATAGAGAAAAATGATGAAAACAATGAGAGGAAAAGTTTGCGCAATAAAAAACTGCAGTGGAACGAACAAGACGGTCCACGCATCAGCCATTATTCCGACGTAAAACGAGATCCGATGACCGAAGACATTGTCAGGCAAAGGCAGGGAGTGACCATAACGTGGGGCGAATAAATGTGGTCGGAATGAATGCCTGCGCAGTAAATGCTGTTCTGAGCCTGGTGGATGAATTCAAACAGTCGGGTAATTATTATGGCAATAGTGCTGTCGGCGTGCTGGATGTTGTCATACTTGACTATGGCGATCTGTTTGATGTCGGTATCATGCTTCAGAAAATAAGGGTAAATAAACCGACCGTCGTTATCAGTCGCGGAATATTATGGAATATGTTGCAGAAGGTAATGGGCTGCGAGCGGGCCTTCTTTATCCATCTGGCATTGCCCATTGAGGCCCTGCGTTACGAACTGTATGTTGCACTGCGTTTATGGGCTCATGGCCACAAGCCTTTTCAGCCCGTAGCGAGGCGTGATAATGACTTGCGTTATTTGATATTGGGTAAACTCCTGGCTGGTGAAAATCCGTATGCCATTGCCGCCAGGTTAAAGGTTAGCGTGAAATACATTAGTCATCATAAATTAAAGGCACTGAATACATTGGGGGTCCGAAACTGTCAGGAACTGGCTCCGCTGCTGGTTCGCCCGCCTTATAACGTTCAATAGAGTTTCACTGCGGCAATTGTACGGAGGAGCTCTTGTCGAATAAACACACAATATAATCGCTTGTGAGAAAGCCGAGGTGAGTATGGTCAATCGAGAGGAACTGAATGATATAGCAGAAACTATCAGATACGATTATCGTTATTGTCCGTTATGTAAAAACATTATTCATGTGAATGATGAATATTGCCGATGGTGTGGAGGGAAAAGAGTTTTTGTCCGTGAACGCAGGGCTGTTTTCTGGTTTTTATTCATCCCTCTCTTCTTTTTCTTGGGCTTTTTTTTCGGGAAAATACCGAACGGTTATGTTGCCGGTATTCCCGTTATCGTGGTTTTTTGGTTTTTAGCCATCAGAAAAAAGAAGGAAATCTGGGTAAGACGATCTAATCATAATCCGGAGCACAGATGATGATCCTGATTGCGGATGATTGCCAGTTCACAGCCCTGGGGATGGATGGTTTTTTTAGCGCCACAATGTCCCATCATACCATCGTGCATGCTGAAACATTGTCGCAGGTTGTTACGCTGCTACAGCTGTTTTCTGTCGGATATGTGTTTTTTGGTGAAAGAAAGATGTTAAGTGAAGGCAGCATACCCCCTGCGCTGAAGTGTTACCTCCACGTTAATCATCTTACTCTGTTCTTTGTTATCACAACCATCCGGAGAGGCACCGAGTTTGAAAAGATACCGCTCAGGGAAAACCTGTACATCCTGAATCGCAGAGGTTTGGCGTCTGTTCTGATGAAAATTGAACGGCATGGTAATGCGTTGCCCAGTTCACTGTTCACACAAAACTATGACAAGCCTTTATACCTTACCCATCAGGAACGGCAGGTTATTAATGTTTATTTTCAGTGCAAGACTGCCAGAGCGACCTATAACGCACTGGGCATCAAGAAGAAAACATTATCATCACATCTGGCTAATGTCAGGCGAAAAACAAAGTTAAGGGGCATTGTGGCTTTTTGGCATGCCTATACTATTCATCGAGCGCTGATCGGTGATTTTTGATGGCGCACAGTACGAATAGCGTATAAGAATGGCGAGAATGAAAATTCTGCCCACGGGTACGACAGTTGTAGTCGCTGTTATCCTTGTCTTTCTTATTTTAATCAGAACTGACGTGGTATTCTATTTACGGCACCTTACGAAAGTCATGGTTGGTATGATGTAAATGCTAAATTCGAACGAATGTCTGAAGAGAACCTGGAAGAACTGACGAGAGGAATAGATAGTGTTCAGAACCGGTTTTTGGAAAATAAAATGGTTTGGAAAGTCAACTGCAGAGCGAGCTTATCTATTAAGTGAATTGCGTTACGTTGTGGTATTGATAATGCTGATATTGATGGTGCCACTGAGTTTTTTTATATTGCTGTGGTTGATGCCTTCAGCATAATACAGTGAAAAAACATCCTGCAGAGAAGGATAGGGAAGTATCTGACTGACCTATATTGTTGCTCAAACTCAACATCAGGAGTATCCAGGATGGCAAAAAATGATTGGCGATGATTGGTGTTAGGGTAAGTGGGGTTCTAATTAAATAGCCAATGGATTGAGGGCTGTTTTGATTTTCTTTGCGATAAGGTTTTAGTCGTTAATACATGGTTTTTTTTGGTGTAAGGAAATAAAGTGAATTATAAAAATGACAGGGTTATGCGAGACTGGATTTTTTTTATTGCTGTTGTAGAAGCTCGCAGTTTCACCGTTGCTGCAAAAAAATTGCGCTGCAGCATTGCATCCGTCAGCAAATCAATATCTCGGCTGGAGGATATGCTTGGTGTGATCCTGCTTAGCAGAAATGCGCATAAAGTAGAGCCCACGTCAGCGGGCTACATGACGTATGATTTTGCTAAGGAAATTCGACGTGCATATCATGAGCTTTTCTCTGAACTAAATGAGAAGGATGACAAGATTAAGGGCGTGATTCGGTTTTCGGCTCCTTCATTGCTATGTGAGTATGCGGCAAGTCAATGGATTTTCGACTACATGCGGGAAAACCAGCACGCCAAACTGCAGTTGGTATCCCGAGACAGAACTGAACTGACTGTGGCAACACCTGAGTTTGATGACCTGGTATTGAAAAGCTGGGTAACAAATTCTCCTGATGTCGTGCATCAAAATCTGGGGGGATGCGATTTAATCTCTGCGCCAGTCCAGGATATATCAGAAAGTATGGGGAAGTGATGCACCCCTGCGATTTGAACAACCATTGGATAATGAAGGTGGAGCATCCTTTTTTGCAATATCCCCTTTCGTTGACAAACGATAACCAAACGTATGAGCTTCACATAAATAATGATACCCGGCTGATATCCAATAATGTCTCCAGCCTGCTGAATATGACCCTATCAGGTGCAGGGATATGTCTTGCACTTCCAGACTGGCTCGCGTCAAAGTTTTTAAAATCAGGGGAGCTTGAGCGGGTCTTGCCTGAATGGCAACTTCCCGAGCTTCCCATCTACCTCGTATGGCGATATCGGCAAAATTACTCAATGCTTTTTAATGATTTTAGAAAGTATATTGAGGTTAGGTGGAGGGATTTGCTGGCAAACGGTATTCAATAAGTGTCAGTGGAATGTTTTTTTTCTGTGTTTATGTATAATCGGAATACCTTTGAATGAATCTTATTGTCAGGCGGTTGACTGAATTTAATCAATGATTGAATTCAGGGGGGTATAATTTTTGGAAATAAAGACTTGTCATCTTTGTTATTAATATATTGATTTTCTGGGTATATCTTACTAAAGTGACAGTCAGTATGAGTGTGTTTATTTGCGTTGAGTTGAAATAATTTTACCATCATGAGGTCTCATGTGGGTGATTTTTATTTGTCTTATTATCGCCAGCGGGTATTCTTTTGTGTTTTTCGTCACACCAGTATTAAGTGAGTGTTCATTTTTTATTGTTTTTCTTTTTGTAAATCTTATTTTAATCACTTTTTTGTTTTCTGTGAATATAATCTAGGTAATAATTTTATCATAGTTCATGTGACGGTTTTTTAATATAAGGGTGTTGACGGTGAGGTATATCCATTTTGCATTAACATTGCCGGTGTTTTCTGTCGGTTTATCTTCGGGCTTGGTGTCAGCCTCTCCAGTTGATATGGAAACCACCACTCAATCCTTTTCAGTACAGCTTGGGGCGACGCGGGTGATTTATGATCCGGCTTCAAATGGCACCACGCTATTGGCAATAAACCCGCAAAATTATCCGATCTTGCTACAAACGGACGTGTTAGCTGAGGACATGAAGACCCGTGCTCCCTTTATGGTGACTCCGCCCCTGATGCGCCTTGATCCGCAGGAGCAAACTCGTCTGCGTATTGTGCGCACGGGTGGAGAATTCTCCGCTGACAGAGAAAGCCTGCAGTGGCTTTGTGCCAAAGGTATTCCCCCAAAAGCGGATGACGCCTGGGCACAGGACAGGCGCAACAAACAGGCTGTTTCAAAAAACAAGGTGTCGATGAACGTCCGCCTCTCCATTAGCAACTGTATCAAGCTGTTTGTCCGTCCGAAGGGCGTCAAGGGCTCCCCGGTAGAGGCGGCACGTAACGTAATCTGGCGCTGGCAGGGCAATCAGTTGCAGGGGACAAACCACTCGCCGTTTTACATTAATTTGAACAGTCTGAAGGTGGACGGTCGCCGTGTAGATAATGCCCCGTATATCCCGCCCTTTAGTCGTCATGAGTATGCCGTGAAAGGCGTAAAGGCAGGCAGCCAGGTTAGCTGGAAAATCATTAATGACTATGGTGGTGAAAGCCCGCAGATGCAGGGGACAGTGAAGTAATGACCGGTCTGGATAGAACCTTTGTCTCGGTTCTGCATACATAAAAATGCGATCTATCGTACCGCCTGCACCGGTGGACTGATAGTGACGTTGCTGTCATCGGCTAACGCCCGTACCTGGTCCTTTGATGCTTCTCAGCTAGGTAGGACAGGGCAGGGGATCGATATTTCCGTGTTTAATCAGGGGGGACAACTGCCTGGCAGCTACTTTGTGGATGTCATGCTAAACGGTGAGCTGATAGATGCCCGGGAGATGACGTTTCACCAGGAAAAAGACGCGAAGGGGCAATTGGTACTGAAAACCTGTCTGACGCGAACGCAATTGGTCAGTTATGGCATCAGGGTGGACAAGTATCCGACTTTGTTTCCCGCAGGCGATGGCGCGAAGTGCGCGTCACTTCAGGTCATTCCGCATGCTACTCAGGAATTGCAGTTTAGTCGTCAACGGTTGGTGTTGTCGGTGCCCCAGGTGGCTCTGGTGCCGGTGATTAAAGGCATTGCTCCTCAGGCGTTGTGGGATGAGGGCGTGCCTGCGCTTCTGATGAATTATCAAACGAGTGCCAGTTGGAGCGCGTCTCGTAAACCGGGCGTGTCTGCCAGTGAAGCGTACTTTGCCCGCTTCGATCCGGGGCTTAACCTGGGTGCCTGGCGGTTGCGCAATATGACCACCTGGCGTCAGGTCACCCGACAGCGGGGAAAATGGCAGACCGCTGACACCTGGGCTGAACGTGGCCTGAATACCTTGAAGAGTCGCCTGACGCTGGGAGACCGCTACACGCCGTCTGACGTGTTCGGCAGTGTTCCGTTTCGGGGGGGAATGCTGGGATCTGATGAGCTCATGGTGCCTGCTAATCAGCGTGAATCTGTACCGGTGATCCGCGGGATTGCACGAACCCAGGCTCGTGTAGACGTTCGTCAGGGCGGATACGTCATTTACAGCACGACCGTGGCGCCGGGACCGTTTGCCTTGACGGATTTTTCGGCCGGCAGCAACGGAGATCTGGAGGTCACCGTCGCGGAGACTGACGGGACTCCTCAGGTGTTCACGATCCCCTGGACCGCTCCGGCGATCGCCATGAGGGAAGGATACCTGAAATATAACGTGATGGCCGGGCAGTATCGACCTGATGATCGAGGGATCCGTAGAGCTTCTGTCGTCCAGGGCACGATCATGTACGGCCTGCCACGGGGGCTAAGTGCTTATGGTGGTCTGCAATGGGCTGAGCAATATCACGCGACCTCGCTGGGTTTGGGCATGCAGCTGGGTTATCTGGGGGCGCTGTCGGTGGATGGCATTTGGGGGAAGGGAAAGCTGCCTACCGGAGATACGACGCAGGGGCAGACCTGGCGTCTGCGTTACAACAAGGTGCTGGATACCACCGGTACAGGGATTTCATTGAGCAGCAGTCGTTACTCATCCGCAGGAGATGTGTCCCTTGGGGCGGTGCTGAATCGCTGGCGCAGTGGCACATGGGGTTGCCAGGATGCCTTACGCCTTCGACGGTGGGATGACCGGCAGCGTGAAGCAAGATACACAATGACGCTGAGCCAGTCTCTGGGCAAATGGGGAGCGGTGAACTTGATGGGCACCCGCGAAACGTATCGCAGTGGCGATACCCGCAGTGAGCTGACCGCTTCGCTGAGTTCCGTAACCCGGGGTATTGGCTGGTCGTTGAACTGGACGCAGCGTCATTCACCGCAATATGGCGAGATTAAAGGGCGGCACTATCGACGCGATCAGGAAATCAGTCTGTGGCTCAATATTCCGCTAGAGCGCAAGCAGGGTCGCAGTATGTACGCCACTTATCAGATGCAGTCCGGTAATGATGGTCGGGTGCGTCACGATGCAGGGCTGAATGGCACGGATTTTAATCAACAACTGCACTGGAGCGTCCGCCAGCAGTTCCAGCCCGGCGCTGCTGATGATAATCGCTATGGCGGGCTGATGAATCTGACCTGGGCTGGATCGTCTGGTGTGATAGACGGTGGTTACAGCTACAGCGGTGCTACCCGACAGCTGAATGCCGGAATGTCCGGGGGCGTTGTGATACATGAGCACGGTATCACACTCGGGCAGCCTATGAGTGGAGCGATGGCTCTGGTTAGTGCGCCGGGAGTCAGTGGCGTGAGCGTGAATGGTGCTCCGGGCATCAAGACTGATTTCAGAGGGTATACCGTGCAGAGTGGTCTTGGGGCCTATCAGGAGAATCTGGTAGAGCTAAACCCCACCACGCTTCCGATAAATGCGGAACTGCCGCTGACGGGGAGAAAAGTAGTGCCGACTGACGGGGCAATACTCCCCGTTAAGTTCGCCACGAGAGTAGGAGCACGGGCAGTTATCGCCCTGCGACAGACCGGTGGACAGGTGGTGCCGTTTGGTGCCGTTGTGACTGTAGTCGGTGATGATCGGCAGGGCAGTGGCATTGTGGGAGGGGATGGGGAGGTGTACATGAGTGGATTACCGAAGAAGGGAGAACTGTCTGTGCATTGGGGCAACGGGCGGCGGTGCCGGGTGAACTATCGTCTTCCAGAGGAAGCAGGTCCGGCAGGGGTATTTATCTTCCGCAGGGAATGTCACTGATGCTTGGGCGAGCCTGCAAAGTAAACAGAAAAGACAGGGCAGGCAGAATGCATGCCATGGCATGGCTTATCGGATGGCTGTTAGTCAGTTTCAGTCTGGAAGGTGTTGGAGTGACGCTGACCGCAGAGCCTGAGGTGAGCCTGACAATTCGAATGCAGGGAAATACACACATCCGCGATGGTGATCCGGTTGCTGAAGGCCGCATAAGGATGCTGGAAGCTCATTCTGCAGTGCGGGTCTGGCTGGCTGCGGCGAAAAGTGACGAAGCAGCCGATCGGTATGCGCTGAACGGGCGAAACTACCCGAGACATGAGTTGCGGGTTCGACTACAGGTCCGAAGCAGCGAGCCTGATACCCGGGGCGGGCAGGGGCGCATCCTGCGAACGGCGGAAGAGCTGATACGTTACAACGTGGTGGCGGACGGCGATCAGCAGGTAGCACCGGATGAGTATGAACTGACGGTACGGGCTACAGCGTATCGCCACTAGATAACAGGTAAAAATGCATACCGGGACACCCACTTTGGGCGACCGATATAAAGACGCGGCAACGCGTAAATGGTATCCGGCTTTGCGGGAGCGCAGAGACCGGAATGAACAACATCACAAAATGCAGAAACTGCAATGCAATAAGGATGAACAATGAGCATGAAGATGATGAGTAAACTGGGCTTGGTGGCTCTGGTAATGTGCGCGGCGAGCACGACGGCGCAGGCGGCAAGCAAGTCGTACGGTACCGCATCAGCGTCGGTAGTCGTCAATCCTATGCAGGAATGGAAAATTGAGAAGGTGCAGGATGGTAATCTGTATCTCAATGGCGACGGCCGTCTCACAAAGTTTCAGAAAGATGCCATTCGTGCAAAATTCAAAGTCACCAACAGAACACCGACGGCATCAAAATACTGGATTACGGGCTCAGGTGTCTCTTATGGTGATGGTGGCAAAATTTTTGTTACGAACGACAGCGATCCAACCAAGACATTTGAAGTGGTGCCTGTGAATGCGAATTTGGCCAACTTTGCATTGGATAGCGAATCCAACAGGTATGTCAGCATGGGCGAGGTATCTGCAGGCAGTAGCGATGAGTTCAGTTTCGATTTGGCCCGGACAAGCGAAGCTGTTGTACGGGAAGCTATACTATCTCGGTTGAACTCTTTGCTCCCGCGGTATAACCGTCTGAACCTGGTTATGTGCCATAGATAAATACAGCCTGCCTTAAATGGTAGGCTGCTTGAGACTAGGAGAAGCGGTCACAGGTGACGGGCCTTATGCCAAGAGAGGTGCGCCTTACGACTGGCTTTGAGTATCGTGAGTCCATTCGTGTCTGGAAGTGAAGGAGGGTGAAGGGCAGTAATAAGCGTGTCAATACCTTAGTGCTATGAATATAAAGAAGAAAATAGCGTGGTGAAGAGAATGGACAGTTTCATGATAAATCTTTTTGGGAGAGCACGTTATCTGCAGGGAGTTGTACTGAAGGAGGATTAGTGGGCATATGGTATATGCCTAGTTAGTGTATATGCATGTGTGTAGTTTTTATTTTTTATGTGTTTTTTTTGTTTTATATCAAATTTTTATGTCGTTAGTTCTTATCCTATTATCGGCACCACTCCCTCTCCAGACTCCATTTGCTTACCCTTTCGCCGGTTAAACAACCGTTTAATTATCCGCTGTTATAATTGCCCCTGTTGAGCCTTGATGGGTGAATGTTTTCTCCTCAAGCATTGCGATGCGGCGCTCTGTGGAGCGGCATCCGTTTTTGGACATGCCGGTGGTTCGGTGAGAAGTTAGGAGAAGTGAACTATGAGCAGAAAAGACAAGCTCGCGGCGGCCCTGCTGGCCATCTTCCTGGGTGGGCTGGGCATTCACAAGTTTTACTTAGGGATGAAGTGGTGGGGGCTGTTCTACCTGCTGTTCTGCTGGACGGGGATCCCGGCGATTGTCGGCTTTATCGAAGGCATTATTTATCTGTTCCAATCGGAAGAGAAGTTCAATCAGAAATACAATCCGGGTCTGATTTAACGCGTTTTCTGGCGGCGCCTCCTGTTAAGGGAAGCGCCGTTTTTCATTCCGTTACTGTTTCTTCATCATCATCTTGCCGCGCATCTCTTTGCTCATCATTTTATTCGAGCTGGAAATTACGCAGTTATATTGCTTACCTTGGTTAATGATCATAAAGGTGCTGACCGGATCTTTAAAATTCTTGTCGATGGTGAAATAAATATAGGCCTGCGGCAACGCGGCCGGTTTAAAGGCGCCGAAGGCATACACATCCGCCAGGCCCAGCGCGGAGAGATCGACCGTCAGCTCCATCGGTTTCATAGAGTCCGGCGATGGGAACATCGACTTGGCCGACATCATCATGGTGCTGCTGTTGATGGTGTAATCGGTTTTGACCTTCATGCCCATATATTTCGATTCCGGCATGGAAAGTTCTTTTTTGCAGGCGGCGTCGTGCTGCGGCGCCGGGCTGCCGTTTTCCATCACGGCATGCACATGTTCCAGCATCACCGCCGCGCTGCCGGTGGTAGGCTGCGCATCAGCCGCGTAAGCCGCGCCGCTGAAGGCGGCCACAGAGGTAAGGATAATGCCTGTAACGATTTTCATTGTCGCTCTCCGGAATGCTAATAATGATATTAATTGCGGTGTGTAGCCTATTGGCTTGATAAAACGCAAGGTTACCCGTTCCGTGGAAATAAAATTCCCTCGGAATATTGCTATGAAATGGTTTTTCACCCTCGCGGATAACGGGGTTGATTTAACTTCCTAAACGCCTTTCTTTTTTTATTCGGCGTTTTACCTGCATATAAATAGTATGTCTAAACATAGTCAATGTTTAGAATATACACAAATTATTGCGGTTTTTTTCCCCCTTTTATCTTTTTGGTTTTAATAGGGTTGCGAATATTGCATTGAGATACAGAGGGTTATCTTTTTATGTTGAAATTACTCTGTGAAGCGTTATTTATGTGATCTCTGTAGTCACAGAAATAACGCTGAAATTATTACCTTTCTATTGAATGGCTAATTATCCATGGCATAGGCTTCAACCCTTTGCGTTTCCTGCGCTAGAATCAGGCGGTTTTCTCGTGGAAAAGGATATCGCCATGGCCGCCTGGGCCCTTTTGATCGTCGGTTGGGGGTTGATTTGGCAGGATCACCCGATTTTCGGCGTGCTGTGCATCGCGCTGTTTGCCGTGCTGCAATGGGTGAAGTACGCCGCTAAAGGCGCGCAAGATCCCGAAGCGACCGCAGAGTGGCGCAAGACCGACTGGCGCTCGCAGCCGATTGAAATGACGCACGCCGGCGACAGCGATCGGCGGATTGGCGGCGTGGGGGAGCTGGGCATGGGCGGCCCCAATTTTTGGACGCTGCTGCTGCGTGACGGGGCGATTGTGCATGGCGCCTGTGCGGCGGCGCAGGACGTGGACGATGGCAAGCTGCGCCTGATCCCGACCCGCAGTCGTGAGGGTGAGGGGCTGACGGTGTACGAGCCTGCCGCCCGGATGATGTACGCGCTGCCGGCATTGACCGATCGCGAGCAGGCGGCGTTGGCCGCCGGTGCCGCCGAGGCGCTGGCGCGGCTGCGGGCGAGGTGTCGACAGGCGGAGGCCACGCCGTTGCATCTGGTGCGCGGTCTGTGGGTGCCGCCATGGACAGAGGATCCGGCCGATCGTCTGGAGATCGCCTTGCCCAACGGCCGCGTGCTGGCGGCGCGCTCGATGTTGCCGGCGGATCTGCGCCAGGCGGACGATCCTGCCGCGCTGCTGCACGCGCCGCCTTATGAGCTGTTGCTGGATAACAGGCCGACGGATCGTTTCGTGCGCGATCTCGAGCGCGTGGCGGGATCCCCGACGGGCTGCGGCTTGAGCGTCGGCGGTTGCCAGTTCCGCGGCGAGCATATCGTCGATGGTCTGTACCATCTGTACTTCGCCGGTGAGTGGTTCAGCCTGCTCGCTTACGCGCATAAACCGGCGGGCGGGCGTGGTTCCGACACCACCTTTTTCGTCGAGCGGGTCGAGCCGCAAGACGGCGGGGTGTTTGTGATTGAATGGGATGCCTACAGCGTGGGGCCCGACGGGCGTGAGCCGCGCGTGCCGGCCCCGCCGGTATTGGTTATCGCGGTGAGCTGGCAGGAAACGCCGCTGCAGCTGCCCACGGCCAATAACCGCGTGACCGTGCGTTTGCCCAACGCCACGGCGTAAGGCTTAGGGCAGCACCCTGACTTCGCCGTTGTGCAAGGTCAGCACCGCGATCGGGCTGCCGGAGAAGCACTCCCTAAAGATCCAGTCGCTGGGCCGAAACGCCGCCGCAGGCAGCCCGGCCTGCCACTCCTCCCACTGCGGGGCCGGCCGATCCGGTGGCAACAAGAAGGTGACCAGCCAACCGGCTTCGCAGTGTACCCTTTGGCCGCTCGGGCGGGTAAAGGTGTGCGCGCTCGCCAGCTCCATCACCGGCGGTAAAACCTCGAAGGCGATGATCGGCACGCCGGCCACGCTCTGCGGCTGAGGAAAACGCACGGCGGTCACGCCGTTCATCGTGATGGGGCTGTCTTCGGTGCCGGGCAGGCGTGGCTCCTGCCGGTTTACCCAGCTGCCTTTCGGCAGCGTCGTTTCACCGAACGGCTTTGCTTCGTCGAGTGTCAGGTAGCTGCGTTGATTCCAACGATCTTCCGCCCGCTGGCTCTTGATGTCCTGGATGGCCATGCCGATCAGCATCAGCGCGCACGCCACCGGGTAGACCGCCAGCGCCGAGGCCAGCAGATAGCCGCCCCAGGAGAGCGGCGGTCGCGGTCGGCCGCAGCGGGCGGCGATGTAGCGCCGACCCCACCAGGCGATCAGGATGCCGGCGAGCAGCAGGGCCAACAACAGCGCCAGCAGCCCCGCGGCGCCGGCGCCATAGCCTAACAGCATGGCAAGTTCCTTATGTTCATGGCGTAGTGGAACGATAGCGAACGAAGTAGGGCAGTGGCGGGGTCTTCCCGTCATCGCCATAGTGGCTTTCCGGTTCGATCACGGTTTGGCGTGCGTCGTCGCGCCCGTTGTAGCGGTATTCCAACGGCTGTCGGTAGCGCACGTCGGATGAGCGCAGATCGAAAATCAGCGAAAGGCGCGCATCGCCGTTATCCGTTTGGGCGACCAGCTTGTCGTTGCCCGCCCACAGCTGATACAGCGATTTATCGCCGTTTTCCAACAGCACCGCCAACTGCCCGTCGGATTGATAACGCAGGAGCTGATACAGCCCTCTGTCCAGCGTTTGCGCGATCAGGTAGATGCCGCCATCCGGAGCCTGCGCGCTTTCCTTCACGCGTACCGGTAGCCAATGCAGTTCGGCCACCCCGCCGGTTTTGCCGTTAACGGCAATGTGCAAGGCGCCGGAACCGAGCACCGGGTTCATCCAGAACAGCACGCGTTCGCCATCAACGGCGGTAAAGATCTCGGGCATGGATTTGCGCTTTCCGGCGGCGTTAGCCGTCGGTGAGTCCTCCTCGCCGCGCTCAAAGCCCAGCAGCTGCCGCGCGTCCAGCTGCGCCGGCAGATCCAGCGTTTGCCGCCAATGGGCGCCAAAGTCCGGGCTGTAGAATACGCCTTCGGTGCTGATGAAATACAGCGCGCGTTGCCCCGGCAGCGCCACCAGTTTGCCGCCGATAAAGGAAGGCAGGTTGTCGTCGCCCTCCGGCCAGGGGATCAGCGCCCCGAGGGTGCCCCGTTGCACATCGACCAGCCGGCGCCCCTTGGACAGAAAAAGCGCGCACTCCTGCTCGACGCAAACCGCATCGTAGATCGACTCGTCGAGTTGCCCCAGCATCTGTAACCCCTTCGGGCCGGTGAATAACACCTGGCTGAGGTAGCTGGCCGCCCAGCCGTAAAAGCTATTGTAGGCCCCGCGTTCACTCCTTTTGCTTATGAGCAGCAGAGCGCCGTCCTGCGCCGGGTAGCTGTGGATGAGATCGTAACGGGCTATCGTCGGCAAGGCCTCGTCGCTCTGGGTCCATTGCCACTGTGCATAGCGTTGTTCAGGGGCGAGAAAATAGACGCCCAGCGCGCTGGCCAAAAACAGCGTCAGGATAATAAGGGGTCTTTTATAAAGCGCTAACGTCATCATTTCAGCTCCGTCACCTGTTCCTGCCGCCATAGCCTGCGGCGCAGATGGCGCAGGTATTTGAACGTTTTAAACGTGCGGTGCTGGTCAAACGCGTAGAGGCGGCAGATCTGGGCGAAGCCCTCGATCAACAGCGCCAGGCCGCTGATCATCAGCATCATCAGCAGCAGAATCGGCGGCAATTCACTGCCGAGGCGCTTCAGGGTCCAGGCATCCAGGTAAAAGCCCGCTGGGGTATCGGCGTTATCCCACACGATCATGCCGAGCATCAAACACATCATGATCGCGCCGAGGATGAAGACGACGCGCGCGCTCAGGTTAAGGCCGGCTTCGGTGAAGTAGCGGCTGCCGCCGATGAGATAGGTCTGGCGGTCGCGGTGATTGATGATCCCACGCACCGTCGGCAACTCGGGGACGGTGTCGTTTTCGCAATACAGCACCTGCAGCGGATCGCCTTTGGCGATGAAAAGCGGATGTTGCCGACGAAATACCGGATGCAGTTTGGTATTGGGGACGTTGAGCGCGCGGGTCGTCAACGCGAAGTGCGTCCCCTTCTGGCGCCACGCATAAGTGTCCAAATACTGCACCTGCCGCGGGAGCTTATAGTCGCGGAGTTCGTAGCTCAGGGCGTTTACCGTCTCGATGCCGGAGGCCGCGACGCCGTTCGGGAGGGGAGGCGCGGTCTGCAGCGGTGCGGTCGCCGGCACGGCGTCTGCACGGACGGCCCGGTATCTGATGCCGGGGATGTTCAGGCTGAGCGAGTCGGGCGGCGTGACGTCTTGCCCCAGCAGCACGCGATCCAGCGCCCTGAGCAGGCGCCTGCGGCCGCGGTGCGCGATCAGCAGGAGCTCCGAACCGACGAACAGCACCAGGCCGATGCCGATAAGGCCGGCGATGATGGCGATAAAAAACAGGACGAGGGTCAGCCAGGAATCTTCCCGGTCCATGATGAAAAAGCCCGTCGGGAAACCGCCGGCCAGCACGATGCCCAGCAGCAGCAGGGCAAAGTATTTCAGCTTGTATTTCAGCGTTCTGTCTGGCTCCAGGCGGCCTTTCGTGCCGTGCAGCAGCCAGTGCAGCCAGTAGCTGCCGTCCCGCAGGCGGTGGGCGCCGATCTTCACCCGATCGCCGGCGGCGAGCGTGGCCAGCAGGTTTTCGCTGTCGCTGAAGTCGTCACGGTAAAAAAAGAACGTCTGGCCGGAAGCGATGAGCCTCACCAGATTGTCGGGCGCCGTCTGTTGGCAAGCGCATTGCTCGACGGTCACATGAAAAAATTGGGTTTGCATGTCATTCCCTGTCAGCGGGCGTGGCCCGAAAATTCATCCCTGGCGCCGGGTGGTCAGCGCTTTTTCAGCAACGGCAGCATGCGCACTAGCGCATTGTCCTTGACGATATAGTGGTGGAACAGCGCGGCGGCGGCATGCAGGCCGATCAGCCAGTAGCCGAATGACGCCAGCGTTTTGTGCCAGCCGATAATCGCCCGCGCCTGCGGCCGATCGGCCACGTCAGCAAACGGCATCGGCAGGCCGAACAGAAACCATTCTTTGCCGCCCAGATAGCGCGAATAGACCCCCAGCACCGGCAGCGTCAGCAGCAGCAGGTAGATCAGGGTGTGCGTCAGGTGCGCCAGGCCGGTTTGCCACTTCGGCGGTTTGGGCGCGATGGCGGGCGAGCGGTGGCGCCAGCGCAGGAACAGGCGGGCGATCATCAGCGCAAATACCGTTACGCCGCAGCTGAAGTGGGTGACAACCAGCACGTACCAGGGGGCGCTGCCTGGTTCGGCCAAGCCGCGCAGCTCGATGGTGACGCAGGCGATGACCAGCAGGATCGCCACCAGCCAGTGCAGGCGAATTTGCCACGGCATGTAGGTGTTCTGCACCGGGTTACCTTTTGATGTTAAAGGGTCTGTGCGTCGATGGTAACGAAATGTTACATCGGAGGAAAGCGCGTGCGCGCAATTTAGGCAAAACGCCAGGCTCAACTCACTTATTAAGCTATTGGTTTAGTGGGGTATGCGCCAGGCGGTAGAGGGGCATCGTAAGTTGTGAAGCTAATGGACGACAGTTTCAGAGGCTGGCAGCTTATTAAGTGATGAAGCGGGTTGCGCCGCAGCCCGCGCTGCGGCGCCTGACATCAGTTCAATTTGGCCTTGGCGAAATCGCTGCCGTTCACGTCCACCACGTAGCCGCTCAGGTTGCTGCGGGTGGCGTAGAACACCTTGCCGGTGGCCAACGGCAGCCACGGCGCCTGTTTGGCGAAGATCACCTGCGCCTGTTGATACAGCTTGGCGCGCGCCTGCGGCTGGTTCTCCTGGATCGCCTGCTGGATCAGCCGGTCATAATCCTTATCGCACCAGCGCGCTACGTTGGCGCCGCTCTGCACCCCGGCGCAGCCGAGCAGGGTGGCGAAGTTGTCCGGATCGCCGTTGTCCGACACCCAGCCGTACAGTGCGCTCTGCTGCTCGCCTTTGCGCAGCCCGGCCAGGTACTGACCCCACTCCCAGGTGACGATCTTGGCCTTCACGCCCACCTTCGCCCAGTCGCTTTGGATCATCTCGGCGATGCGCTTCGAATTCGGATTGTAAGGGCGCTGTACCGGCATCGACCAGATGTCGGTTTCAAAGCCCTGCTCCAGCCCGGCCTGCTTCAGCAGCTCGCGCGCCTTCTGCGGATCGTAGGCGTACTCCGGCAGTTTATCGTTGTAGCCCAGCATGCCCGGTGGCAGCAGCGAATTGGCCGGCGTGCCGCTGTCTTTGAACACCGCGGCGACGATCGCCTTCTTGTCTACCGCGTAGCTCAACGCCTGGCGCACCAGCAGGTTGTCGAACGGTTTTTTCTGGGTGTTAAACGCCAGATAGCCGACGTTCAGTCCGGTGATGTCGTGCAGCTGCAGGTTGCCGTCGGCCCTGATAGCGGCGAACTGTTCCGGCAGCGGCGCGGGGATGATCTGGCATTCGTTGGTTTTCAGCTTGGCCAGCCGGGTTTGCGGATCCGGCGTGATGGAGAAGATGAGGTGCTTGCTGGCCACTTCGCCCTGCCAGTAGTGCGGATTGGCGATGTAGCGGATCAGCGAATCCTGTTTGTACTGCTGCAGCGCAAACGGCCCGGTGCCGATCGGCCAGTTGTCGACGTATTCCGGCGTGCCCTTTTTCAGCATGGCGTCGGCGTATTCGGCGGACAGGATCGAGGCGAAATCCATCGCCCAGTCAGCGACGAAGGCGGCGTTGGGCTGGCTCAGCGTGAAGCGTACGTGATGCTCGTCCACCGCTTCCACCTTGGTGATCAGCTTATCCAGGCCCATGTCGGTGAAGTATTCATAGTTGCCGCCGGAGACCTTGTGATAAGGGTTAGCGGGATCCTTCTGCCGCATCACGGTGAACACCACGTCTTCGGCGTTGAAGTCGCGTGTCGGGGTGAAGTATTTGTTGCTGTTGAATTTCACGCCCTGGCGCAGGGTAAAGGTATAGGTCTTGCCGTCCGGGCTGACGCTCCACTCGGTGGCCAGCGACGGGGCGGGGGTTTTATCGCTTTCGCGCAGCGTCACCAAGCGGTTGTACAGCACCTGCGAGGTGGCGATAAAGGTCGGCCCGGAGCTGGAGAGCTGCGGGTTGAACGATTCCGGCGAGGCGACGGTGCAGTACACCAGCGCATCGGAAGCGGCCAGCGCGCCGCCCGCCGACAGCAGGCCGCAGCCGGCCAGCACCAATCCGGCGATAGGGTGTTTTAAAAACGTCAAGGCAAGATCCTCAGGTGGAGTGGGCCGTTACCGGCGAATTGATTTAACTATAGATAACGGATGGCGGGACGGGGAACAAGCATCTCACCTGCGCATTCTGTGCGCCCCGCGTTGCCTGCCGCCGCAGCGCAGATCTACACTGCGGGACAATCAGTCACTCGCAAGGATTTCCCGATGAGCCACTTTCGCCCTGTCGCCCTCGAACACGCCAGCCGCCTGCTGAACCACGGCCCGACGGTATTGATCACCAGCCGCAGCCGCGACGGCGCTAAACGTAACGTGATGGCCGCTGCCTGGTCGATGCCGGTGGAGTTCAGCCCGCCGCGCATCGCCATCGTGGTGGACAAAGGGGCGCACAGCCGGCAAATGATCGAGGAGAGCGGCGCATTTGGCATTTGCGTGCCGGCGGCCATGTTCATCGACGCCACCTACGCGGTCGGCAGCGTGTCCGGGCTGGATGACGACAAGTTCGCCCGCTTTCACATCGCCGCAGCGCCGAGCGCTACGCTGCAGGTGCCGCTGATCGAACAGGGTTGCGTGGCGTGGCTGGAGTGCCGCTTATTGCCGGAAAGCGGCGCCCAGGAAAAATACGATACCTGCTTCGGCGAGGTGCTGAGCGCGGCGGCGGACGAGCGGGTGTTCCAGCAAGGGCGTTGGAACTTCACTGCCGCCAATGCGGATCTGCACACCATTCATCATCTGGGGGCGGGCAACTTCGTGCGCAGCGGCGAGGCGCTGCGAGCCAAACCGCTTTAATCGGCCTCGCGCCCGCGGTCGGCATCATAGCGCTCGCGGGCGGCGTCCAGCTCCGGGAAATGGTATTCCGCCCACTTATCGAGCGCCGTCAGCGTCTCGACCAGCGAGCAGGCGACGGCGCTGAGCCGGTATTCCACATGCGCCTGATTCTTTTCACTTAAATCCAGCCGTTCGAGCAGCCCGTTGCGTTCCAGCTGGCGCAGCGTTTGCGTCAGCACCTTCTGCGAAATGCCGTCGATGCGGCGCAGCAGCTCGCCGTTGCGCATCGGGCGCTGCGCCAGCGCTGGCAGGATCAGCATCACCCACTTGCCGGAAATCAGCGCCAGCGCATCGCGCGCGGAACACTTGCTCGAGTAGACGTCGCCGGGATAAGCCATTGGGGGTTACCTTCAGGTGCGTAATTGCCAAGGGGGCGATAAAGCCACAGCATAACAGCACCACCTTACAACGGGAGACACAGGATGAACGTGCTGATTGTGCTGGCTCACCCCGAGCCGCATTCTTTCAATGCCCATTTGGCCGAACAGGCGCGGCAGGCTTATCTGGCGCAGGGGCATCAGGTGAAGACGGTCGATCTGTATCAGGAGGGGTTTGATCCGCGCGAGGGCGCCGGCCATTACCCCAGCAGAAAGCAGGCGGACCGGTTCGATGCGATGCAGGAACAGCGCCATCACTGGACGATCCAGGCGCTGCCGGCGGAGATCCGGCGGCATATCGAGCTGCTGCGCTGGGCGGATACGCTGGTGCTGCAGTTCCCTTTCTGGTGGTTCGGCGCGCCGGCCATCATCAAGGGCTGGATGGATCGGGTGTTCGTTTACGGCGGGCTCTACGACAGCCGCCACCGCCATGAGAATGGCGTGATGCGCGGTAAGCGGGCGCTGCTGACCGTCACCGCCGGCGCTTCCGCTCAGGCCTGCGCCCCGGACGGGCGCGACGGCGATATGCGGCTGATGCTGTGGCCAATCATGCATGCACTGCACTATATCGGCTTTAGCGTGCTGGAGCCGTTCCTGGTCTATGGCGTGCGCGGCGGGTTGGCGAGCGAGGAGCGGCAGGCGCAGAACGCCGCTTTGGCGCAGGTGACCCAGGCGTATCGGGCTGCCTTAAGCGATCTTGCCGCCTGGCCGGCGGTGCCGTTCAACCGTAATGAAGATTTTGACGCCGATCTGGCGCTGAAGCCCGGTGCGCCGGTCTACAGCCCGTTCGTGCGGCACCGCGATCCGGTTTAGAACCCGGCCTTCAGCAGTTCCTCGCGCAAGTCGTCGATAATCGCCGGTTCGATGTCGGGGAACTGTTGCTGGATATCGGCGATGGCTTCGGCCACGCTGGGGCCGGCGAAGGTACCGGAGAAGGGCAGCAGCGGCAGGTTGGCATCGCTGTCCGGCAGTTCGCCGTGGATGGTGCCGGTGATCATGCCCGCTTTTTTTTCCGCCGTGAGGTCGTACTCCCCCACGTTTTTGTCGATCGGTTTCATTGGCCGCCTCGCAGTTGGTGAGTGTTTACCCTGTTCTGTTAAAGCATAGTGTTTCAGGCAATGAATACCACTCAATGTATATAATATTAATATAAAACAATGTGATGCGATTTTTGTCGTTTGACGTTCGCCGGGGGGCGGCGTTATGCTCGTGGCGCTAAAGGGACCTTCCTCACTGACAGGGACAGACGACATGAAAAGACTGAAAAGCGCGGCGCTGTTGTTGCCGCTGTTGGCGCTCAGCGCCTGCACCCATCACCTCAGCAGCGCCGAGCAGCATGCCAAGCACTACATTTATCAAACGCGCGACGACTTCGATCCGCAATTCCGCACTGATGTGAACGGCAGCATTAAAAACGCCGTGCCGATGTTCGAACAGTTCTACCAATGGGGGAAAAAGGATCGCGTGGCGGGCGTGGCGCGCAGCGAGGCGCAGAAAAAGGCCGATTATCTGGCCAGCGCGGAGTTCCAGCAGAACATGGAACACAAAACCATTTTCATTAATCGCGCCTACAGTAGCGCCGACAATCCTAAGCGCCGCCAGGTGCTCTCGCAAGAGGCGGTAGGCGCCTACTGGGACGGTTACGAAGGGCGCTGAACATAATCCCTCACAAATAGAAGGTAATAAAAACTGGTCTTCTGGCGGTTATTTGATTATAAAAACCGCCGCTAAGGACGATGTTCATAGATGAAACCAGGAGTGTTTATGTTGGCAAAAGTTAAGCGTTCGTTCGCCGCCGCCGTCGTATTGATGTTGGCGCTGCCTGCGGTTCAGGCCGCGGATTACCGTGCGGGCGAGCAATACACCCGGCTGGATAAGCCGGTGGCCGCCGCGCCGGCGGTGGTGGAGTTCTTCTCCTTCTACTGCGGCCCTTGCTACCAGTTCGCCGAGACCTATCGCGTAGGCAGTACCGTGGCGCAGGCGCTGCCCGCCGGTGAGAAAGTCACCAAATATCACGTCAGCCTGATGGGCAAACTGGGCAATGAGCTGACCGAAGCCTGGGCGGTGGCGACGGTGCTGGGCGTGGAAGACAAGATTGAAGGGGCGATGTTCGACGCGGTGCAGAAACAGCGCGCCGTCAACGGCGCCGACGATATTCAGCGGGTGTTTACGGCGGCCGGCATCGATGCCGCTACCTATGAAAACGCACGCCACAGCCTGCTGGTCAAAGGATTGATCGCCAAGCAGAACGAAGCGGTGAAAGCATTCGAGGTGCGCGGCACCCCGTCGTTCTACGTGGCAGGCAAATACAAGATAGACAATGCCGGCATGGCCAGCACCAGCGTTGAAGGCTACGCCAAAGAGTACGCCGCGGTGGTGCGTTACCTGTTGGACAAACAGCCGTAAACCGGGCCGTCAGGGCCCGGTGTTAGCCGCCGGGTCTATTTATCCGCAGCAAATCCAGCGCCTGGCGCAGCTCGTCGCGCGCTTGCCGGTACTGCTGCTGGAAATCCTGCTGCTGTGAAAGCTGCTGGCTGATGACGCTGCCGGCGATGCGGCCCATCTCGATATCGGAAGGGTAGTGGATCCCTGCCACCACTCTGTTGTCACCGTATTGCCAGGCGCGCGTCATAATGGCGGCGCGCTTTTCCGGCACCATATTGGCTAAGGTGATGCCCATCAGCGTGCCCAGCGTGGTGTGGCCGGAAGGCCAGGAGCCGGAGCTGGAGCGCTTGACGATCGGCTCGATGCGGCTGTCCAGCATATGCGGGCGCGGGCGCTTCCAGAAATCTTTCGCCGGATCCACCACCGCCGCCTCGGTCGCGACGATGCGATCGAAGAAGGCGCTCACGGCCGGCAGCGCTTTGGCGTTGAACTTCGGCCCCATCACGTTGCTGTACACCCAGACGTTCTCTTCCGCATCCGCCTTGGCCTGGCTGGCCATTTCCGGCGTGCGTTTCTGCTGCATGTCGAGCACTTCCCGCAGTTCGCGCTGGGTCTGCGCCGAGTCGTTGGCCGGCGGCGGCGGCAGGATGTTGGTCAGATCCACCTGCTGCGCGGTGGTGAACGGTTGGGCTTCCTCTGCCGCCTGCGCGTGGAACGCGGCCAGGGCGCTGGTGGTAAACAAACACAGCGCTAAAACGGATTTTTGCAACGATTTCATCGGGTCATGTCCAGGGTGTCAACGTGAAGGGGAGATCAGCCTGTATTTTTGGCGAGGCCTGTGACGATGAGATGACGGTTTCGTGGCGGATGAATGACAGCGCCCGATGATCTGTGATCGCGACGCCAAATCCCCCGTTCGCCATTGATTGTGTGTTAACGGATTGTTATGGTGTTTTTCTGTTCAACGGCGCAGCACCGCCGGCGTTTGAAGGGAGAGATCATGACGGCATTGGCAACGCTCCGGGACGCCGGCTTTGAAGAGTGGCTGGGGAAAATCAACACCGCCTGCGGCCGATTCTGCGCAAAAACGCTGGGGCCCGGCTTCAGCGGGGCGATGCAGGAGTTTCGCGCTCATGCCCTGCGTCTGAGCGTGGTCGACGTGTCTCAGGCCCGGCTGTACCGCACGCCGAGCGAGATCGCCCGCAGTGACGGTGCGCACTTTTTCACCGTTTTCCAGCTGCGCGGCAGCGCGTTGATGGAGCAGGGCGATCGCCAAACGGTGCTCTCTCCCGGCGACATGACGCTGATCGACGCCTCACGGCCCAGTAGCTTTACCTTCCAGCGCGATTCGCGCCAAATCTCTCTGCTGTTGCCGCGCGGCTGCCTGCCGGTGCCGCCGCCTTGCGCCCAGCGTCTCGGGGCTGAGCTCAGCGCGGTGCGCCTCAGCCGCCAGCTGGTGCTGAGCAGTATGCAGGATCCTCAGCTCGCCGCGGCGGAAAGCGAGGCGGTGCTGAATGCGCTGGCGGCGTTGCTGCGCCCGGCGCTGGCGCTCGAACAGGCGCGCCCGGAGGGGCAGCAACCGGTCTTCGACAAGGCGCTGGCATTGATCGACAGGCATATTCAGTCGGCGCAGCTGCGCCCTGAGTGGGTGGCGGCCGAGTTGGGGGTGTCGTTACGCAGCCTGTATCGGGTGTTCGCCCGTCAGGGGCTGGTGGTGGCGCAGTACATCAGGAACCGCAGGCTGGATCTGTGCGCGCAGGCGCTGCGCAGCGCCGCCGGGCAGGAAAAACTGGCCGGCGTCGGCCTCGACTGGGGCTTCACCGATCACAGCCATTTCTCGACCGCTTTCAAGCAGCGTTTCGGCATGTCGCCGAGCGAATACCGTCGGCAGTATCAGTAAGTCAGGGCGCGGGCCAGGCCCGCGCCGCTTCACTCAATAGCGGATGCAGACCGATTTCGATTCGGTGTAGGCATCCAGCCAATCCGGGCCGAAGTCACGGCCGCTGCCCGACTGTTTAAACCCGCCGAACGGCATATTCGGATCGATCAGCGTATGGGTGTTGACCCACACGGTGCCGGCCTGAATGCGCGGCGTCAGCGCCATCGCCTGCTGCAGGCTGGTGGTCCACAGGCTGGCGGTCAGCCCGAAGTCGGTGTCGTTGGCCTTGCTCAGCGCCTCTTCGGCGCTCGCCACCCGAATCAGGTTGACCACCGGGCCGAAAACTTCCTCGCGCGTCAGGTTCAGCCGATCGTCCGGGTTGATCACCAGGGTCGGCGGAATGTAGAAGCCGTTGGCGTCCGGCCCGGCCGCGCCGCCGATAAGCTCGGCGTTTTTCGCCCGGGCGTCGTCCAGGTAGGCCGCCACCTTGTTGCGGTGCGCGAGCGACACCAGCGGGTTGATTTGCGCGCCGGTATCCATCCCCGGCCCGACCGACAGCGATTTCACCGCCTGTTCGAATCCGGCCACCAACCGATCATAAATCGGCGCTTCAATATAAATTCGCGAGCTGGCGGCGCACACCTGCCCCTGGTTGAGGAAGCTGCCGAGCATCAGGCCTTCGATCACCTGCTGTGGATCGGCATCTTTCAGCACGATGGCCGGGTTTTTGCCGCCCAGCTCCAGCGTTACGCGGGTCAGGCGATCCGCCGCCGCGCGCGCGATGCTTTTGCCCACCGGCGTGGAGCCGGTAAAGCTGACTTTGGCGATCAGCGGATGTTCGGTCAGCGCTTTGCCGCACACGGTGCCGCGGCCGGTGACCACGTTGAACACGCCCGGCGGCACGCCGGCTTCGCTCGCCAGTTCGGCGATGCGCAGCAGGGTGAGCGGGGTGGTTTCCGACGGCTTGATGACGATGGAGCAGCCCGCGGCCAGCGCCGGCATCACTTTCCACATGCCGATCATCAGCGGGAAGTTCCAGGGCACGATGCCGGCGACCACGCCGATCGGCTCTTTACGGGTATAAACCTGATATTTGGCGCCCGGCGGCATCGGAATGGACACGTCCAGCGTCTGGCCGGTGATTTTTGTCGCCAGCCCGGCGGTGTAACGCATCCAGTTCAGGGTGCTACCGACTTCGAAAGCGCGGGCGATGTTGATGGATTTGCCCTGCTCCAGGGTTTCGAGCTGCGCCAGCTCTTCGGCGTGTTGTTCCACCAGATCGGCGAAGCGCAGCAGGATGCGTTCGCGCTCTACCGGCAGACGCTGCGCCCAGACGCCTGCGCTGAAGGCTTTGTGGGCGGACTGCACCGCCAGCGCGACGTCGTGTTCATTGGCGTCGGCGGTGGTGGCGATCTGCTGCCCATTGGCGGGGTTATACACCGCCAGGCGGCCTTCCGCGGCGGACGCGCGCCACTGGCCATCGATATACAGCCCATGCTGACGATCGAGAAAACGCGATACGCTATCCAGCACGGCTACGGTATTGTCAGACATACATCCTCCGATCAGGCTCATCAGGTTATCGTTAACCCTGCAAGTCTAGATCAGCGGGAAAGTGGCGGCTTTGGTCTGCCTGACATTCGGTTTGTCCTGCGTGTCATTTTGCCGTGACGGAAGGGTAAACCGCGGCCGGCGGGCGCCGGCCGGGAGGGATCACGAGCTCAGGGTCGCCAGACGGGTGGCGAAGCCGAGGAACAGCAGGCCGATGAGGCCGTTGCCGAGCTTCGCCAGGCCTTTCTTGTGATTGAAGAAATGCGCCAGCATCGCGCCGGAGAAGATCAGCGTGCTCATGTAGATAAAGCTGACGGCTTCGAGGATCAGCGCCAGAATGGTGAACGACAGTCCGGTGTGCGCGTAGTTGAAATCGATGAACTGCACGAAGAACGACACGTAAAACAGGATAGCTTTTGGGTTGGTCAGGCTCAGCGTCAGCGATTTGCGCAGAATGCTGTGGCCGCCCTCAATTTGCTGCTGTTGCGCCTGCGCCTTCTGCACGAAGGTGGCGTAGAGGATTTTTGCGCCGAGGAACAGCAGGTAAATTGCGCCGAGAAAACGCACCAGGGTAAACAGGAACGGCGTGGTGCGGATCAGCGAAGCCACGCCGATATAGGCGCAGAAGATCAAAATCGCATCACCGATAAATACGCCCAGCGCGGCGGTATAGCCGGCGCGCACGCCGCGCGATATGCCGGTTTTCAGCACGTACAGCGTATTCGGCCCCGGCAGAATGATGATGAAGACCACCCCGGCCAAATAGGTCCATAAATTCAGGACGCCAAAACTCTCTAACACAATAACCTCTCCATGCGCGCAACTAACAGGCAAAAATACTGGCCACGCCCGTGGCCGGCCGCGATCCTAACGCTGTGCAACCGGGTTGGCAACGTAATAAACTTCATGTTGTTGGTTAAAAATTGTCGAAACATTGCTGAAAACGTCGGCGCCGAATTAAAAAGCAAGAGTCGGCGTGTTTCGCCAACGGCTCGTCACTATGCTGGTTAACACCGAAACCGCAGTGAGGAACGGATGATGAAAAACGTAATCGACAGCGCCGATCCGCGCTGGCTGGCGATCGTCAGCCGCGACAAGCACGCCGATGGCCGCTTTATCTACGCGGTGAAAACCACCGGCGTGTATTGCTCGCCTTCTTGCCCGTCACGCCAGCCGAATCGGCAAAACGTGGAGCTGTTCGACGATGCCGAACAGGCGGAAGCGGCGGGCTATCGGCCCTGTAAACGCTGCCGCCAGGGGCTGACGCCGTTGACGGAACAGCATGCGCGGCAGATAGCTGAGGCCTGCCGCTATATTGAACGGGCGGAGAAAGCGCCGTCGCTGCAGGCGCTGGCGCGCCACGTCGGGCTGAGCCAGTACCATTTCCACCGGCTGTTCAAAGCGATCACCGGCCTGACGCCGAAAGGCTACGCCGACGCGCAGCGCAGCCAACGCTTGCGCGCCGGCCTTACGCAGCAGGAAACGGTGACCGACGCGATTTTCGACGCCGGCTATGGCGCCAACGGCCGCTTCTACCAGCAAGCCAACGCCGCGCTGGGCATGACGCCGAAGGCCTATCGAGCCGGCGGCAAAGGCATGCGCATCCATTTCGCCGTCGGGCGCTGTTCGCTGGGCGAGATCCTGGCGGCGCAGAGCGAGGTGGGCATCTGCGCCATTCTGCTGGGGGACGATGCGCAGCAGCTGGTGCAGGATTTGCAGGACAAATTTCCCCATGCCGAGCTGATCGGCGGCGACGCGCAGTATGAAGCGCTGATGGCGCAGGTGGTGGGCCTGATTGAAGCGCCGGAGAACGGCTTGGCGCTGCCGCTGGATATTCGCGGCACCGCGTTTCAACAGCGGGTCTGGCAGGCGCTGCAGGCGATACCGGTCGGCGAAACCGTCAGCTATGCCGATATCGCCCGGCGCATCGGCGCGCCCAAAGCGGTGCGCGCGGTGGCCGGCGCCTGCGCCGCCAACGTGCTGGCGGTGGCGATCCCCTGTCACCGGGTGGTGCGCAACGACGGCGCCTTGTCCGGCTATCGCTGGGGCGTCGAGCGCAAGAAAGCCTTGCTGGAAAAAGAGGCGCAGCGATGAGCGGCGCGCTGGCGGCGCGGCTGGCCGAATTGGACTGGGCGGCAATTGAGCGTGAACTCGATGCGCAGGGCTGCGCGCGGCTGCCTGGCCTGCTCAGCCATGACCTGTGCCGCGAGCTGGCGGCGCTCTACCCGCAGGATGCGCACTTCCGCAGCCGCATCGTGATGGCGAAGCACGGTTTTGGCCGCGGCGAGTACCGCTATTTCGCCTATCCGCTGCCGCCGCCGGTGGCCGAGGCGCGCAGCCTGATGTATGCGCGGCTGGCGCCGGTGGCCAACCGCTGGAACGCTTTATTGGGCCTGGCGGCGCGCTATCCCGCCGAACATGAGGCCTACCTGGCCGAATGCCACCGGGCCGGCCAACGGCGGCCGACGCCGCTGCTGTTGCGTTACGAAGCGGGGGATTATAACTGCCTGCATCAGGATCTGTACGGCGAGCGGGTGTTTCCGCTGCAGGTGGCGTTTTTACTTTCCGCCCCCGAACGGGATTTCACCGGCGGCGAATTCGTGCTGACCGAACAGCGGCCGCGTATGCAGAGCCGGCCGGAGGTGGTGCCGCTGCAGCAGGGCGATGCAGTGGTGTTCGCCGTGCATCACCGGCCGGTAGCGGGAGTGAAAGGCTACTATCGGGTCAATCTGCGCCATGGCGTCAGCCGGATACGCGCCGGCCAACGCCACACGCTGGGGGTAATCTTTCACGACGCGCTATAGCTTGCGCGCCAGCAGGGTGGCGAAGCGCAGCGAGATGCGGTTGCCGGCGGCGTCGGTCTTGTGCAGTTGGCCGACGTCCTCGTTGTATTTGAGGATCTCCCAGTCGCGATAATAATGCTTCAGCTCACCCGGGCTGAAGGTGAACGGGAACGGCAGCGGGCAGGGATAATCCTCGGTATCCATCGCCGCCACGATCAGGTTATGGCCGCCGCGCACGGTGCTGTCCTGCATGTTTTGCACGATAGGCGGGATTTGCTGCCGTTCGAGGAACATCATCACCACGGTGGACAGGATAAAGTCGTAGTCGCCGCTGAAGCGGTGGGTATTGAGATCCTGCACCCCAGCGTTCAGGCGGGTCAGCTGCTCGGCGTCGATGATCTGATTGAGGCGGGCTATCGACGGCGCGTGCTTGTCCCAGGCGGTGACGTTGAAACCTTTCAAATTGAGATAGAGCGAATTGCGCCCGCCACCGCAGCCCAGATCCAGCGCCTTGCCCGGCGCGATGCGCGCTGCCGCCTCGATCACTTCAGAGTGGGTGCGCGTCAGTTCGTATTTCTTGTGGTAGTAATCTTCCGGCGTGCAGTAAAACGCTAGCCGGCAGGTCATGTCGTCCGAGAAGGAAACGATGCGATGCCACTGCTGCGGCTCGATAAACGGCGGCTGGCTTTCGGGGCTGAACTGCCAGGTCTCGGTGGTGGCGCCGTCTTCGGTCATCATGGCGAACGTCAGGCTGCCGCTCAGTACGGTGAGCTTCGCCCAGGTGCCGCTCTGGGTGTTGTGGCGCTGGCGGAAGGCTTCCGGCAGCGTGTCGCTGTTCCATTCCGGCAGGGTTTTATAGCAAAGCAGCTGCTGCTCCATAGGGGGCTCCTCTGGCTGGGTGAGCAAAGTGATTTATATGATGTATATAAAATACATCTTTATCGATCGTTTGAACATAGTGGCCTGACGGAAAGGCGCGGCGGTATCTTTATACTGGATTGTGCGCGGCGGCTGGGCTAATTTCAGTGCTGTTCATGTCATCACGTTCAGGGAAAAGATGCCGATACCTCGTTTATTCCACCCGATGCCTTTTCGCTGGCTAAGTCTGGCCGCGCTGCTGGCGCTGGCGGGCTGTACCAGCAAAACTACCACCACGGCGCCGGCGGCGCGCCCCGCCGACGTCAAAGCCCGACTGATGACGCTGATCCCGGCCAACGCCGGCGATCGTCAGGGCTGGGCTACCGATATTACCGCCGCCTTCGCCGCGCAGGGCATCGAGCCGAGCGATGACAACCTGTGTTCGGTGCTGGCGGTGACCGAACAGGAGTCGACGTTCCAGGCTAACCCGCAGGTGCCGGGGCTGCCGAAGATCGCCTGGAAGGAGATCGACCGCCGCGCCGATCAGATGCACATCCCGAATTTTTTGGTGCACACCGCATTGAAGATTTCGTCGTCGAACGGCCAGAGCTACAGCGAGCGGCTGGATAAGGTGCGTACCGAGAAGGATCTGAGCGATATCTTCGATGACATGATCGACCGCGTGCCGATGGGGCAGAAGCTGTTCGGCCATTTAAATCCGGTACATACCGGCGGCCCGATGCAGGTGAGCGTCTCTTTCGCCGAGGTGCACGCCAAAGGGTACCCTTATCCGATCGACGGCTCGATTCGCCGCGAAGTCTTCAGCCGGCGCGGCGGTATGTACTTCGGCACTATGCATTTGCTGGGGTATCCGGCCGATTACAGCCGGCCGATTTACCGCTTTGCCGACTTCAACGCCGGCTGGTACGCCAGCCGTAACGCGGCGTTCCAAAACGCGGTCAGCCGGGCGAGCGCTATTCCGCTGGCGTTGGACGGCGATCTTATCGACTTCGGCAGCGACAAGCCCGGCTCGACCGAGCTGGCGGTGCGCACGCTTGGCAAGCGCCTGAACATGAGCGACAGCGCCATTCGCCGGGCGCTGGAGAAAGGCGACACGGCCGGCTTTGCCGACACCGACCTGTATAAGAAGGTCTATGCGCTGGCGGGCGGCAAGCTGCCGCGCGAGATGCTGCCGGGTATCCAGCTGGAAAGCCCGAAAATCACCCGCAAGCTGACCACCGCCTGGTTCGCCAAGCGGGTGGACGAACGCCGCCAGCGCTGCATGGCGCGCGCCGGCGGGTAGCGGCATAAAAAAACGCCGCCGGTTTCCTGAACCACCGGCGGCGCGATCGCGCCTCAGGCGCTGCGGCGCGGGTTGGTCAGGCCGAAGTTAAAGCTGTTGCAACGGTTGCAGAACTCTTTCATCACCGGCGGCGTATCCATCATCGGCACTTTCACCTCGATAAACGCCAGCCGATCCTGCCGCGAGGCGTGTTCCAGGGCCATTTCCAGCTGCTGCGTGGTTTCCACTGCCACGCTGAACGGCTGCGCCTGGGTATTCAGCACCGCCGGCAGTTTGGCATAGTCCCACGGGCTGATGTCGTTGTAAGACGAGTTTTCGCCGAGGATATAACGTTCGATGGTGTAGCCATCGTTGTTGATCAGGAAGATGATCGGCTTTTGTTCGCAGCGCAGCAGGGTAGAGACTTCCTGCGCGGTGAGCTGGAAGGAGCCGTCGCCGATGAACAGCAGGTGACGGCGCTCCGGCGCTGCCATCAGGGTGCCGAGCAGCGCCGGCAGGGTATAACCGATCGAGCCCCAAATCGGTTGGTTGACCACCTTGACGCCGCCCGGCATACGCATGCCGCCGATGGCGGCGCCTGAGGTGCCGTTTTCCACCACCACCACGTCATCCGCCTGGATGAAGCGTTGGATGCGTCGCCACAGATAGGCCTGGTCGATAGGCGCGTCGCTCGGCGTCACCAGCTTCTCACGGGGATCGGCCAGCGGCGATAAACGCTGCGCCGGCGCGTCTTCGCTCAGATCCAGCAGCGCCTGCAGCAGATCCGTCGTCGCCACCGCCGGGTAGGAGGTATTGTCCAGCTTCAGCGAGAACGGCTGGATATCCACCTGAGCGGCGGCGGGAATTTGCTGCGAGAAATAACCGGTGGTGGAGTCTACCAGACGTACGCCGAAGCTCAGCACGCAGTCTGAGTGGGCCATGCGTTCATACAGTTCGGGACGCGACAGGTTGCCGCTGTAGCCGCCCATCCAACCGGCGGTATCTTCCGGAATAATGCATTTGGCGGTCGGCATATTGGTCAACGGAATGGCAAAACGATGAGCGACGGCGATAACCTGCTGCTGCAGCTGATAGCGATCCACCATTTGGTCGACCAACATGATCGGACGCTGTGCGCGTTTTATTTTGGTTAACAGCGCCATCGCCGCTAATTGCACATTGTATTTATCGCTGGCCGGCAACTGCGGCGCCGCTGCGGCTGCGGCGACTTCAATTTCGACGTCGCAAATATCGGAAGGCAGCTGTAAATAGACCGGTTTCTTCTCTATCCAGGCGCGGGAAATAACGCGTGGGATTTCCTGCGCGGCATTTTCCGGCGTAATCAAAGCTTGAGCAACGGTGAATTGTTTAAAACAGTTCATGACGTTGTCGAAATTGCCGTCGCCCAAGGTATGGTGCAATAGCTGATGATTCTTCATCGCGTGCAGCGGCGGCGTGCCGGCGATGCAGACCACCGGCGAGGATTCGGCATAGGCTCCGGCGATGCCGGACAACGCGGCCAGATCGCCGACGCCGTAGGTGACGATCAGCGCGCCGGCGCCCTTCATTCGGGCGTAGCCGTCGGCGGCGTAGGAGGCGTTCAATTCATTGCAGTTGCCGATAAACGCCAGCCGGTCGTCGCTTTCCAGCAGCTCCAGCAGGCTGAGGTTATAGTCGCCGGGCACGCCGTAAATACGATCGACGTTCAGGGCGTGAAGCTGTTGCAGAATGAATGACCCGATAGTTATTTTCATTGATTGCTCCGGATTATTTATCTTTATTTTGTCAGGCGAAAATCAGCAAAAATAAATTGCTGGCGATGTTGTGTCGTTAGCTTTAACAGTTATTTAAAGCGTCCACTTGTTCAAGATAGGGTTGGCAGCCGGTAAATTGGCGCTTTGTATTCGGCGCTTTACGCGATTGAGTAATACATAAAAAGTAGGGTTATTGCGTGTTGGCGTGCAGCGGTATTTTTCCTTGATGGAATATCGACAGAGAAATGGCGGCATGTCGGCATTTATCATAATGCAGGGGGAGTTACCCGGTACTTTTGACACCGCGTTAAATCCTGCCTGCCGGCACCCGGCTGTGAGTCTGAGAAAGAAAAACCGACGCTGACGTAAAGGGGATTTTGGTGATCCGCCGCACGCTTATTTCAAGAAACCATCCTGTAACCAATTAAAAACAAAAAATTAACAACGGTCGTTTTTTAGTCGTCGGTTTTCGTCAGCTTTGCTTTACGGGGGCCGCAGTGCGCGTCACGTCGGGCCGGCGTTAAAATACGCCGTCATGGGCGCTAATATAACGTGGTGGCCATCACATTCCGTGGGAACTGATACGTAAACTTTTCTCTACGTGCGTGCAGATGGCGTATACCTACCAGAGAGGGCGGTGCCCCAGTGGCACAGGCTGACGGGGGGAAGAGCGATGAAAAGCTATCGACATATTCTGGTACTGATTCACGATGAGCGCGATGGGCTGCTGCTATTGCGTCAAACGGTGGCGATGGTGCGCGGGCTGCCGATCGCCATCACCGTTGGCCACCTTAACGCCGACTATGCGGAGCTGGAGTACGGCAGCGATGCGCTGGTCAAAGACCGCCAGGCGCAGGAGGTGATTGCCGCCAAGGCGATGCTGAGCCGGTTGGTGAGCGCCGTCGATGCGCCGGTTGCGGTCAAGGAAATCGTCACCATCCGGCGCTTTAAGGACGTCAGCGATTTCATTCATCAGGCCGATATCGATCTGGTGGTGGTCGGGCACCAAAACCGCCTGTTCGGTCTCTATTCCTCTTATTCCCTGGAGTTTGTGAACCGTCTCGATGTCGATGTGTTGGTCAAGCACCTTGCCCGTGAGTAGCGTGCGACAAAGCGGACTTTTCCCACGGCTTTGCCGCTCGAAAGGCGATAGCATAGGGGACACCGGTGCAACCTGTTAAAAAATATTGGGAATTTTCCGGTGCTAAACTTAACCAAAGCACAACAGGCGTTGGATAAATTAGATACAGCTTGATCTTGCCTGGGCTATCGGTAAGAATCTTCGGCCGTATTTTTACAGGAGCTTTACGATGTTTCTCAAACGGACTCTTTTGGCATGTTCTCTGGCGTTGATATTTCCTGCACTGCCTTCTTACGCTGAGGTTGGTACAGAAAGTGGCAATACCGCGCAGGCTGAAAAACCGGGTCTATGGCAGCGGTTTACCCATAACGTGGCGGAGACCTGGAACAACTCGCCTAACCACGATCTCTATATCCCGGCCATCACCTGGCACAACCGTTGGACTTACGATGATGAACATATCGATAAGTACAACGAGCGCCCGTGGGGCGCCGGTTACGGCATCTCCCGCTACGACAGCGACGGTGACTGGCACGGCATCTACATCATGGCGTTCAAGGATTCCTTCAACAAGTGGGAGCCGATCGGTGGCTACGCCTACGAGAAGATCTGGCGCCCGCTGGATGACAAGGATTTCCGCCTGGGGCTGGGCTTCACTGCCAGCGTCACCGCGCGTGACAACTGGAAATACATTCCTGTTCCGGCGCCGCTGCCGCTGGCCTCTATCGGCTATCAGCGGCTGACGTTCCAGGCGACCTACATTCCCGGCACCTATAACAACGGCAACGTGTTCTTCGCCTGGCTGCGCTGGCAGTTCTAAACTTCCTGAATTCCGAAAAACGGCGCGGTGGCGAGATAAAAGGAACTTGTCGCCGTCGGCGGCGTCGGAAGGGTATCCCGGCGCGCTGCGCCGATCGCATGCCGTTATTACAGGAGTTTCACCACTATGATCACCAAACATCGTTTACTGTTGGCCTTGGCGCTGTCCGCTACCCTGGCCAGCGGCGCCACCCAGGCCGCCGGGCTGATGGATTCCCTCAGCAGCGCGGCGGGCGAACTGAGCAAGTCGGGCGGCGACAGCAGCGGCGGCATGTCGCTCTCCTCGCTGACCGGCCTGCTGAACGGCGGCGACAAGGCGTTGAGCTCCAGCAGCATGACCAATGCCGCCGGTATCCTGCAGTACTGCGTGAAAAACAACGTGCTGTCGGCTAACGGCGCCGAAGGGGTGAAAGATCAGCTGCTCAGCAAGCTGGGCATCACCAGCACCGAAAACGCCAAGAGCCAGGATTATCAGCAGGGTCTGGGCGGCTTGCTGCAGACCGGCGAAGGCAAGAGCCTGGATCTGAACAGCCTGGGCACCTCGCAGATCACCGAGAAGGTGAAGCAAAAAGCCTGCGATCTGGTGCTGAAGCAGGGCAAATCCTTTATTTCATGATGAGCGAACGGCGGAGTGCTCCGCCGTTCGTTTTTGCATAAGCTGGAAAAATGAAAAAAACGTTGATGCTTTCCCTGCTGGCAGGGATGACGATGTTGCAGGGGTGTTCCGTGAAATCCAACGATGCGCCGCCACCACCGCAGGTGAAACCGATCGGCATGGCGAACCCGGCCGACGTGTATTGCACCAAAATCGGCGGCAAGCTGAACGCCAAAGAGAATGCGGCAGGCCAGTATTCCACCTGTACCTTGCCGAATGGGCAGGAAATAGAAAGCTGGGAGCTGTTCCGGCGCGATCACCCGGTGAAAAAGTAATCCTCGCGGCGCCGGCTCTTCCGCTCGGCGCCCGATCAGAATTGGCGATCGCCTATCGACTGCAGCTGCAGACTGCCGTTCTTCTGTAGCGTCAGCGGCATGCGCCAATCGCTCTGTTTATCCAGGTTGAACGGCCGGGAGCGGAACATGCAGCCGGTCTTGATGTTCTTGATTTTCATGACGTGTTCCGCGTCTGCATTGATTTTTATCTCGAAGCTGCCGGCGGGGGGAATAAAGACTTCCGCCAGCTGCTGCGGCGCCGCCGGCGTTTCCAGCTTGACCAGCACCGCGAAATTGTTGCCCTGATTATCCAGCGTCAGCCGATGCAGACCGGTCGCGGGCAGCCTCGTCGGCTGATGCAGATAACCGGCTGAGGCGGGCCACGGCTGTCCGGCATTGTCGTGCAGCGGTCCACCGCACTCTTCACGCGCCTCGCGCAGCGGCATTTCGCGCTTTATTGCGCGGTTGTAATCGGTGGGGGCGGCGAGGCTGAACTCGTCATCATATTGGTGGGCGCGCAGATAGCGCTTGGCGCCGAGCACCGCGAGGGCGACCAGCATGAAGAACAAAAATATCCTCAGGCGATTTTTGAAAATCAGCCCGAACAGCTTCCCGGGGAGTTGAAACAGCCACCTTGCGATCGTCAATAACATCGTTTTCCCTTTACGCCCAAGCCGTTACGTCTGCGGTAACTTCGCCTGCCTCAGTATAGCCAAAGCGTTGCCTCCGGGCGGCATGCGCCATGAAATTCCTGTTTTTTACCCCAAACCTTCCTCTAACAGCAACAGCAGCAGGAAGCCGGCAAAGAACATCGCGGTGGCGAACGGGGTCTCTTTCCCGCCTTCATGCGCTTCGACCAGCAGCTCCTCGGTCACCAGGTAGAGCAGGGCGATCAGGCCAAAGGCCAAAAAGGCGGTCAGCCAAAATGTGCCCAGCATGGCCACCGGCGCCCCCAGCAGGCCACCGATGGGCAGCAGCAGCGCCAGGCCGACTATCGCCGCCATGGCACGCAGCCGCCTGCCGAGAAAGTTTTTCAAATCGCCGACGATCGATAATCCGAGGAACAGCACTTCCAGCGTTAACGCCAGCGTCAACAGCAGACCGGCTTTGGCGCCGGCCGCGAAGGCAATGCCCAGCACCAGCCCATCGATAAAGATATCGACGCCGACCGCGGCGATAAAACCGACCGGCCCCTGCGATTTTTCACCCAGCCGCCGAACCAGCAACATCAACAGCACCCCCACAGCGCCGCCCAGCAACACGGCCACAGGCGACTGCTGCTTGAGATCGGGCAGGATTTCGGTGGCGGCAGCGGCGAAAACGATGCCGGCGGTAAAGTGATGGATGACGCGCATCGTGGCGTCACCGGGGCGGCGATAGAGCGCCACCGCAGCGCCGACGACGGTGGCTGCGGCGGGAAACAGCGTATAAAGCACGGCGGAGGTCATCGCGTCATAATCCCTTATTGGTGATGTCGCTTTGAGTCTAGACGAGCGCCGCCGCTTAGGCGTGGCGAAAAAAGTGATTGTTCGATTGTGTACGTTTATGTACATTTGTGATCACTTCAGTGCCACCGGATCCACGCGATGTCCAAACTGTTACCGAATGAACGCCACCAGGCCATTCTCGACACGCTTCGCCAACAGGGGCGGGTACTTGCCCTGGAGATGGCGCAGCGGCTGAATACCACCGAAGCGACTATCCGCCGCGATCTGCGCCAGCTGGCGGCGCAGAACCTGTGCAAACGTATCTATGGCGGTGCGCTGGCGCCGACGCCGGCCGAAGGCCCCGTTGCGGCGCGCATGGCGCTCAGCGGCGATGAGAAACTGGCGCTGGCGCAGACCGCGCTGAGGGTGATCGGCGAAGAACAGTTGATTTTCCTCGATGCCGGCAGCACCCACCTGCATTTGGCGGAGCTGTTGCCGCGCGATCGGCGTTTGACGGTGGTGACCAATGCGTTGAGTATCGCCGGTAAAATGCTGGAGCGGCCGGGGATCCGCACCATCCTGATCGGCGGCGAGCTGGATGCGCAGGTCGGTGGCTGCGTGGACACCAAGGCGGCGGAAGAGATCGACGGTTTCCATTTCGATCTGGTGTTCACCGGCATCTGCGCCTACGACCCGGCCGGCGGTTTTTCGGCGCTGAGCTATCAGGACGCCACGTTCAAAAAGCGGTTGCTGACGCGCGCCGGCAGCGTGGCGGTGCTGTGTACCCGCGACAAACTCAATACCTATGCCCCTTACCCCTTCCTGCCCGCCGGGCGGGTGGATCATCTGGTGACGGCGCGCGGCGCGCACCCGCAGCTTGAGTTGCAGGTGGTGCAGGGCGGCGGCCAGGTCTGGCACAGCGACTTATCGACCGGAGAATGATGATGAAAATTGCCCATGTTGCCCTGTGGACCCAGGACATCGACGCGCAGCTGGCGTTCTGGCAGCGCTATTTCAACGGTGAAGCGGGGGAGGAGTATGTCAGCCGCAACCGATCGGGGTTCGTTTCCCGCTTTGTCAGCCTGGCGGCCGGGCCGTCGCTGGAGATCATGCGCGTGCCGACGCTGTTGCCGGCGCAGGCGCAGGAGGAGCGGGTCGGTTGGGCGCACATCGCGCTGTCGCTGGGGGATGAGCGGCAGGTCGATAGGTTGGCGCAGCGCGCACAGCAGGAGGGCATTTTGCTGTCCGCGCCGCGCTGGACCGGCGACGGCTTCTATGAGGCCGTCATCCGGGATCCGGACGGCAATGCGATCGAAATTACCGCCTGATCACTCTTCTTCGATGCTGGCGAACTGCTCACCCAGATAGTCGAGCAGCAGCCGCACCGCCGGCAGCAGGCCGCGGCGCGACGGGTAGACTGCGTGCACCACGCCGCCCTGCGGCTGCCAGCCCGGCAACAGTTGCACCAGCTCGCCGCGCAGCATGTCGTCGCGCATCATCATCGCCGGTAGCTGAACGATGCCGGCGCCGGCGATGGCGGCGGTGCGCAGCATCAGCATGTCGTCGGTGACCAGCCGCGGCGTGTGTTCCCACTCTACCCGTTCACCCTGTGGGCCGGTCAACCGCCATTGGTGCTGACCACGCGCCGGGCCGAGATCGAGCGTCGGGTATTTACGCAGGTCTTCCGGCGTGTGCGCCGGCCCGAGGGTGCGCACCAGCGCCGGGCTGGCGGCGACGCACCAGGTGCGCTGCGCCAGGATCTTCAGCACCAGATCGCTGTCTTCCAGCGGCGGCGGCCGCACGCGGATCGCCAGATCCAGCCCTTCCCCCACCACGTCCACCCGGCGGTTGGTGGCTTCCAGATGTACCGTCACCTTGGGGTAATCGGCCATAAAAGCCGCCACCATGCTGCCGACGCGGGTGTGCAAGATCGCCACCGGGCAGGACATGCGCACCGTGCCGCAGGGCTCGGCGCGGGTCTGCTCGATCGCTTGCTGCGCCGCTTCCGCTTCCACCAGCATCGCCTTGCAGTGTGCGTAATAGGTTTGGCCGACCTCGGTCACCGAGAAACGCCGCGTCGAGCGCTGGATCAGGCGCACGCCCAACCGCTCCTCCAGCAGCGCCACGCGGCGGCTGAGCTTGGATTTGGGAATGCCCAGCGCCCGGCCGGCGGGGGCGAATCCCTGGTGATCGACCACGCTGGCGAAGAAAAACAGATCGTTCAGATCGGTCAGCATCGTATCCCTTATCGTTCTACCAGTAGAACGCTGAGTGTACATCTTGCCTACTACTGCAGCAAACCCCGACGGATTAAACTTCTGACATCAACTTAAGGCCGTGAGGCCTGAAACGGGAGTTCAAGATGAAAAAAATCCTCGGTATTCACAACAGCCCGGAAGCACATTGGGTCGGTAACGGTTTCCTGGTGAATTCGCTGTTCTCTTATAACGATTTGGGGGCGGAAATGAGCCCGTTCCTGCTGCTGGATCACGCGGCGCCAACCAAATTCCGTTCCGCCTCCGGCACCCGCGGCGTGGGTCAGCACCCGCATCGCGGGTTTGAAACGGTGACCATCGTCTATCAGGGCGAAGTGGAACACCGCGACTCGACCGGCAGCGGCGGGGTGATTGGCCCCGGCGACGTCCAGTGGATGACCGCCGCCTCCGGCATTCTGCACGAAGAGTTCCATTCACGGGATTTCTCGCGCAAGGGCGGCACCATGGAAATGGTGCAGCTGTGGGTCAACCTGCCGGCCAAAGACAAAATGGTCGAGCCGGGTTACCAGACGCTGTTGAACGCCGATATTCCGGTGGTTCCGCTGGCGGACGGCGCAGGGCAGGTGCGGGTGATCGCCGGTGACTTTGGCGGCCACGCCGGCCCGGCACGCACTTTCAGCCCGCTCAACGTGTGGGACATGAAGCTGAATGCCGGCCACACCACCACGCTGACGGTGAAAGAAGGCCATACGCTGGCGCTGGTGATGCTGCACGGTGCCATCCTGGTCAACGGCGAAGACGTGGTGCGTGAAACCCAAATGGTGCGTTTCGACCGGGCGGGGGATTCGATCACTATCGAAGCCAACAACGACGTCGCGCTGCTGGTGCTGAGCGGCGAACCGATCGATGAGCCTATCGTCGGCTACGGCCCGTTCGTTATGAACAGCGACGCGGAAATCCAGCAGGCGTTCCGCGATTTCAACAGCGGCAAGTTCGGCAGCATGAACGCTGAAGCGACCGTCGGTTGACCTTGGCGCCTGGGGCGGGACGTGTTCCCCGGCTCAGGCGCTACACTTAAACCTCGACGTCCCGCTCAGGCGGGGCGTTTCATCCGCAACATCAACCCCCACAGGAGTAAAACCATGACTGCAAATTACAAACGCCTCGACAAGGACCAGGCCGCCGTATTGCTGGTGGATCATCAGGCAGGGCTGCTTTCGCTGGTGCGCGATATCGATCCCGATCGGTTTAAAAACAACGTGCTGGCGCTGGGTGATTTAGCGAAGTACTTCAATCTGCCGACCATTCTCACCACCAGTTTCGAAAACGGCCCCAACGGCCCGCTGGTGCCTGAACTGAAAGCCCAATTCCCCGATGCTCCCTTCATTCCTCGCCCTGGCCAAATCAACGCCTGGGATAACGACGACTTCGTCAAGGCGGTAAAAGCCACCGGCCGCAAGCAGCTGATCATCGCCGGCGTAGTGACCGAAGTGTGCGTGGCATTTCCGGCGCTGTCTGCGCTCAATGAAGGTTTCGAGGTCTTTGTGGTGACCGACGCCTCCGGCACCTTCAATGAGCTGACGCGTCAGTCGGCCTGGAGCCGCATGGAAGCTGCCGGCGCGCAGTTGATGACCTGGTTCGGCGTCGCCTGCGAGCTGCACCGCGACTGGCGCAATGACATCGAAGGGCTGGGCGCGCTGTTCTCCAACCATATCCCGGACTACCGCAACCTGATGACCAGCTATAACACGCTGACGAACGGTAAGTAACGCGACGGCCCTTTACCCAACCTTTCGCCTTTCATCACGTTAGACGCGGGATGTAAGCAAAACGTAGCGGGGCGAAAAGGTAGCGAAAAGCGGCTTTCTCATGGGCCGGGGGCGGGGTAGCGTAATCCCGAACCCGGCAAATGAGGCTAATTCAATGAAACAAGCAATCAAGATCCTGGCGCTGCCCTGCATGGGCATGGCGCTGTTGTTCAGCGCGAGCGCGATGTCGGCCCCCGAGGCGCCTGCGGCCAAAGCGTTGCCGCCTGTGGCGGATGAACCGATGCGCATGCCGCCTTTCCCGGGGGGGCACCCGCCCAAACCGGGGTTCTGCCACGGCGGCGAACTGTTCTGCGCCACCTCGGCCAGCGACAATCCGGTGGAAACCATCAACAAACTGACGGCGGTGATCCCGGCGGGTAGCGCCAAGCATTACGAGGTGCGCGTCGCGGTGGTAGCCGTGCCTGACGTCCCGCCTGCGCGTTAACGGGCCACATCATCCCGCTCTGGTTCGCATGCCCAAGGCGCGTTAGGCTAAGGCGAGCGTTTATCGGGAGGCGGGATGACCCTTTTAGCACAACTGCCTTATCTCCAGCCCGGCGATCGCGCGCTGTTGTTCGACGGCGAATGCAATCTGTGTCACGGGCTGGTGAGATACCTTATTCGCGCCGATCGGCAGCGGCGCATTCTGTTGGCGACGGTGCAATCCGTCGAAGGGCAGGCGATCCTGCAGGCGCTGGGATTGCCGACCGATCGTTTCGATTCCGTGGTCTATATTGAGCAGGGGCGCTGTTGGCTGCGTTCGGCGGCGTTGTTTCAGGCGCTGCGCCAATTGGGATGGCCGTACCGCGCGCTGGCGCTGGCGCGTTACCTGCCGCCGCGACTGGCGGACAAGGTCTATGATGCGGTCGCCGGCAATCGCTACCGGCTGTTTGGTCGCAACGATGGCACCGGTTTGCCGGGCGCCGATCAGCCCGGGCGCTATCTGCCCCGGCGGCAGGAACCGCCGGCCTGAGCTTTACGCTTCTTTACCATCCAACCGCTTGAAATATCAACACTCCAGCTCCATATAATGGAACGTTCAGCCAACAAGGAGCGCGTATGGGAATCAGTGAAGAAGAGCACATCCGCCGTTTGACCCAGGAGAAGAACGACATGGGCAATACGGCGAAATGGGTGGCGATCGTTTCCGCCGTGTACTTTGCCTTGATGGTGTTTTACGGCCATCCGACCGGCGTATTGGCGATGTCGGGCGCGGTGTTCATCGTGTCTACCACCACCTGGCTGAAAAAGCGTCAGAAGGTCAAGTCTTACCGCATGGCGTTGGCCAAAATCAGCGACGATCAGCCCTGATAGTCGCCGCGCTTTAGCGTATACACCAGGCTCGGCGCCGCGCCGGGCACGTCATCCAGCGTATCCACCCGCCGTAAACCGACCTTTTCCAGCACCCGCCACGAAGCCTGATTCTCCGCGCGCACAATGGCGGAAATTTCACCCACTTCCAGCCCGATAAAGCCGTACTGCAGTGAAGCCCACGCCATCTCGGTGGCCAGCCCTATGCCCCACACCCGGGTATCGAAGCGATAGCCGAGGTTAACGGTGCGCTGCGCGCCGAGCGGTTTCCAGGACAAGCCGCCAAAGCCGATAACCCAATCCGGCCGTTCGCGCAGGGCGATCGCCCAGGAGCCGTAACCGTGCTGCCGCCAGCCGGCGAGCCGATCCTGCAGCGCCGAGGCGGCCTGCGCTTCGCTGGTCAGCGGGCCGGCGGGGTTGAAGCGTTGGGTTTGCGGATCGCCAAAGATGGCGTAGAAACGTTCGAGGTCCGCCATTACCGGCGGCCGCATCTGCAGGCGTTCGCTGAAGAAGGGGGATGAAGGATTAAAGCTCGGCATCGTTTCTCCCGGCCGGATAAATGAACAGCGTTCACTGTAGTCCAGATCGGCGAAACGGGAAATCCCCCTCTCCAGGTGAGAGGGGGAGAGGGCATTACAGGAAGGAGTCGTCGTCGTCGTTGTAATCGTCGTCGGCGTAGTCCGTGTCGTCCTGATAGTTGGCGTTCTGGAAGCCGTTGTCCTGGTTCAGGAAGCTGCCGCCGTCGCCGTTGTTGAAGGTATCAAGGTTGTTGGAGGCGTCGAAATTACGCATCGCGCTGTCGTCCAGCGGCGCCGGAGTTTCTTCGATAATATTCACGATTTCCTGCGGTTGCGAATGGCGGAACATGCCGGTCAGCATGTCGGCCAATACCACGCCGCCGGCGACGCCCGCCGCCGTTTGCAAGGCGCCGCCCAGGAAGCCGCCGGCGCGTGAAGGCGCCGCCTGCTGCGGTTGGGCATAGGCAGGTTGCTGCGGCTGTGCGTAGCCCCCCTGCTGCGCGTTGTTCCAGGCCGCCGTATTTTGCTGCTGCGCCTGGTACTGTTCACGCGGGCTCGGCGTATTGCGGCTGCCGCCGCCGAACAGGCCGGCCAGGAAACCACCGCTGCTTTGCTGGCCGTTGGCGGTTTGCTGCAGCTGCGCGACCTGGGCTTCCAGCTCTTTGACGCGCTGGTCCATCTGCTTGAGCGCCGCTTCCTGAATGATCATCGCCTGCGCCATGTAATAAGGGGCGGAAGGCTGCTCGCGAATATGCTGATTGATTTGCTGTTCTGCCTGGAGATCCCGTGGGCCCGTCTTGGTCTCGGCTTCTTTCAGGCGGCCAAACAGACCATCGATAAGGCGTTGTTCTTCGGATTGCATAGGCGTACCTCGGGAGATAAATAACGGTGCTGGATGATGACTATCATCGGTAACAATCACCCTAGCGCGTTTACATGAACCAATAAATAAATGGCGGGTAAACCTGTCTATGAATTTGTTACCAATTACGGCAGCGGGATCAGCATCACCAGCTTCAGACCGCCGTGTTCCGCCGGGTGGAAGGTGAGCTGGCGATAGCGCAGCGCGCCTTGCTGAGGATGTTCGAACGCTCTTTCGCCGCCTTCGCGCGCCATCACGTCATGCTGTTTCCACCAGTGATTAAAGTCCGTGCTGTTGTGCGTCATGTTGCGCACGAAGGCGCGCATCTCTTCGGTGTTTTGATGATGGCTGGTCTCGGCGCGAAACTCGGCCACCACGCGGCGAGCGCGTTCCTGCCAATCGCTGACCAGCGTTTTTGCCAATGGGTGGAAGAACATAAAGTGCAGCAGGTTGGGGCTGCTGGCCACATCCAGCCAGCCGCTGAACAACGCCGCCGCCTGTGGGTTCCAGGCGACGACGTTCCAGGTCACGTCCAGCAGGTAGCAGGGCACCGTCATCTGGTGCACGCTCTGCAGCACCGCGTCATTGGCGGTTTCACGGTGCGTTTCCTGCTCGGGGTCGGCGATGCGCGCCAGGGTAAACAGGTAGTGGCGCTCTGCCGGGCCGAGCCGCAGCGCCTTGGCGATGCGTGCCAGCGTATAGGGGGAAATGGATACCTCGCGGCCCTGTTCGATCCAGGTATACCAGGTGGCGCTGATGCCGCTGATTTGCGCCAGTTCTTCGCGGCGCAGGCCGCTGGTGCGGCGGCGCGAAGAGCTGGGCAGGCCGATCATTTCCGGCGTGATGCGTTCGCGGTGCGTGCGCAGAAATGCGCCGAGGGCTTTTGGCCCGGATAAGGCTTCTGATGACATAGCATGGTACCTATTTATACCAGGATAACTGCTCATATTGTACCCGTATAGTAGCCTGATTATAGTAGCCAAAAGCCTTCAGGCACAGGCGCAAGCCGGATAATAACAGGAGCAAACATGAGCAACAGCAACAGCCATAAAAACGCGGTAGACCGGCAGTTCGGCGAGCAGGCCAACGCCTATTTGAGCAGTGCGGTGCATGCGCAGGGCAAGGATTTGCAACGTCTCGCGCAGTTACTGGCGCCGTATGCCGACGCACGCCTGCTCGATCTGGGCTGCGGCGCCGGGCACGCCAGCTTCACGGCGGCGGCCAGGGTGGCGCAGGTGGTGGCCTACGATCTGTCGGCGCAAATGTTGGCGGTGGTGAAGCAGGCGGCGGCAGAAAAAGGCTTGGGCAACATTCAGCCGCAGCAGGGCGTGGCGGAGTCTTTACCCTTTGAGGACGCCAGCTTCGATCTGGTCATCAGCCGCTATTCGGCGCACCACTGGCACGATGTCGGCCAGGCGCTGCGTGAGGTCAGGCGGGTACTCAAGCCGGGCGGCAGAGCGATCTTCATGGATGTGGTCTCGCCGGGGCATCCGCTGCTGGATATCTACCTGCAAACCGTGGAAGTGCTGCGCGACACCTCACACGTGCGCAACTATGCGCCGGGTGAGTGGCTGGCGTTATTGACCGAAGCCGGGCTGGTGGTGCGCGAGGTGACGTCGGATCGGTTGATGCTGGAGTTCGGCAGCTGGGTGGCGCGCATGCGCACGCCGGCGCATTTCGTTACCGCGATCCGCGCGCTGCAGCAAAGCGTGTCGGAAGAGGTGGCAGCGCACTTCGCTATTCAGCCGGACGGCTCCTTTACCAGCGATATCATGATGTTTGAAGTGACGAAAGGCTGAAAGCAACGGGGCAGCCGATGAAGGCTGCCCCGTGAAACGCGATCGACTGCGATACGCTTATTTTTTGTCTTCCAGCAGGCAGCGGTAGGTCAGGCCGCCGATAATGCCGCCGACCAGCGGCACCAGCCAGAATACCCACAGCTGCTGCAGCGCCCAGGTGCCCTGGAAGATCGCTACGCCGGTGCTGCGCGCCGGGTTGACGGAGGTGTTGGTCACCGGGATGCTGATCAGGTGGATCAGGGTCAGCGTCAAGCCGATCGCCAGCGGGGCAAAGCCTGCCGGCGCGCGCTTGTCGGTTACGCCATGAATAACGATCAGGAAGAAGGCCGTCAGCACCAGCTCAATCACGATGGCTGATTGCAGAGAATAACCGCCCGGTGAGTGTTCGCCGTAACCGTTGGAGGCGAAACCGCCCGCGGTGGCGTCGAAACCGGCTTTGCCGCTGGCGATCAGATACAGCACCGCCGCTGCGGCGATACCGCCGATCACCTGTGCGATCACGTAAGGGATCACGTCTTTCGCCGCGAAACGGCCGCCGGCGAATAAGCCGACGGTGATCGCCGGGTTAAAGTGCCCGCCGGAAATATTGCCGACGGCATAGGCCATCGTCACCACGGTCAGACCGAAAGCGAGCGCGACGCCGAGGAAACCAATACCCAGTTGTGGGAATGCCGCTGCTAATACTGCGCTACCACAACCACCAAACACCAACCAAAATGTGCCAAAAAATTCAGCAAAAAGTCGCTTTGACATAGATTCCATCCTGCGGAATTGACTAACGGGCGTTAGCACTAAAAACTATAGAACAGCTTTTTCAGTTCATGCAGATATTCTATAGAATTTTCTTAATGCACCTTGAATAACGGCGGTATTAAATCCCCGGTATTTTATTTTGTCTATGAGAAAAACACCGTTTTTTGCCGTGCTGGCGCGCGTTTGCCGATTTTTTATCTTTGCCATAAGAATTTACCCTAAGCGAAATGGCGGGCTATTTTCGGGCGATTTTTTCCAGTGGTTTTCTCCATTCAATATCCCCAGGTTAATTGCTAATTTCTATTTGCCAGCCAACCTATTGTCTATTTCACATTTGACGAATTGCCTGTTGTCATCTCAGTGTCATGCTAAATTAATATCTTCGTCTGCCTGATAACGCTTCATTCAACCTCGGGTAAAAACCATGAAAATAAAATCGCTCTCCCTGCTGTTGGCTTCACTGTTTCCTGTATTCACCTACGCTGCAGATATTGAGGTGGCGCGTTATGTGGTCGGCTTCCCCGGCGGGGAACACGTCGCCTATCAGGGGGCGTTCGCCAAGAATTTCCCGCAGGGGCTGCCGGTGGGGATCGGCTCCGGGCTGACGTTCAATAGCAAACAGGGCGACGCTCTGGTATTGACGACGCTGACCGATCGCGGCCCGAATGCCGATGCCCCTGCGGTGGGCAAGCAGGAGGCCAAGATTTTCGCCAATCCGCAATTCGTGCCTCTGTTGATGGACATTCGTATCGGCGGCGGCAAGGCCGTGGCCGAGAATGCACGGCCCTTGCATGACGAAAAAGGGCCGATTAGCGGGCTGCCGCTGCCGAGCGAGCTAATTGGCTCCACAAATGAAGTGGCGTTGAATGACGTGTTGCAGCCGCTGTCCGGCGATCGCCGCGGGTTGGATACCGAAGGCATTACCGGTGACGGCAACGGTGGCTATTGGCTGTGCGATGAGTACGGCCCGTTTCTGATCCATGTTGACGGCAAAGGTAAAATTCACGCCAAATACGGCCCAACGCCGCAGGCCGGTGAGCAGGCGGTGGCGAGCGGGTTACCGAACATCTTGAAATGGCGCCAGCCTAACCGCGGTTTTGAGGGGCTGACCCGGATGCCGGATGGGCGCATTCTGGCGGCGGTGCAGAGCACGCTGGATGTCGATGGCAAAAGCAAAAACAAGGCGCAGTTTACCCGGCTGGTGAGTTTCGATCCGCGCAGTGGCAAAACCGCCATGTACGGCTATCCCATCGATATCGACAGTTATAAAAAAGCCAAAGACGCCAAGATTGGCGATGTGGTGGCGTTGGACAATCAGCGCATCCTGTTGATTGAACAGGGAACCGGTAAAGATAAGACGATGATCAACAAGATCTATCTGGTGGATCTCGCGCAGGCCAGCGATCTGAGCGCGTTTGACGGCCAGGGTAAAGCGCTGGAGTTCGACGACGCGAAAGATCTCGCTAAGCGCGGCGTGAAGCTGGCGCAGAAACGGGAAGTGGCGGATTTGCGCCAGTTGGGCTGGCGCCAGGAGAAAGCGGAAGGGTTGGCGCTGATCGACGATCGCACGCTGGCGGTGATCAATGACAACGATTTCGGCCTGCAGGCCAAACTGGTGGACGCATCGCCAAAGAGCAAGAAAATCGGCGACTACCAGCTGGAGAAAGAAGGACGGCTGAGCCTCGACGGCGACAAGACCGACGCCCGTATCGAGTTGCGCCCGCTGGAGCAGCCGGAATCGCTGAGCGAGCTGTGGGTGCTCACCTTGCCGCACCCCTTGAAGTGACCGACAGTGGGGGCGATAGCGCCCCCGTCAGACCGTTGACAAAGGAGGAAAAAACGTGGTTTTTCCTCCTTTGTGGCCATCAGCCGAAAATCAATAAATTGATTTTCCTTGTTTTTTATCCGCTGTTCTTTGCAAACCCGGCAATGGCATGAGGTTTGTCATCAATCTCACAGCGGGGGCGATAGCGCCCCCGTTTGTGTCAGGCTTCCGCCTGCCGCTGCGGTGCTCTGCCGCGCGAGATGCTCTCCCACGCCGCCACCACCACCATGATCAGCGTCGTCAGGCCATTGACCATCAGCAGATCGGTTAAATAGGCGATGGGGGCCAATACCGCCAGCGCCAGCAGCCCGACCAGGTGCGATAGCGGGAAGCGATGATACACCAGCCGTTTATACAGCGCGTTGGCGAACAGGTAGAGCGCCGGGCCGAGCAGCAACACCGCCGCCGTGGCGTGTTGGATGCGGCCGTCGGGATGGGCGATCACCAGCTCGTTGGCCACGGCGCAGACGATGATCGCCCCCACCAGCGCGACGTGCACGTAATGAAAATAAGCGCCCAGCTGGCCGGGGTTTTCCGCCTGGCTGATGGCGTGGCTGCCGGCTTTGCTGCTGGTGTCGAAGTAGACCCACCACATCGCCAGGCTGCCGAGAAAGGCCACCAGCGAAGCGATGAGCACCGGCAGGCTCCAGCTTTCCATCTCGCTCAGGGTGGCGCCGGTGATCAAAATGGTTTCCCCCAGCGCCACGATCACGAACAGCTGGCAGCGCTCCGCCAGATGGTGCCCCTCGATGGCCCATTCGCTGCTGCTGTCCGAATGCCCCAGCATCGGCAGCCGGAAGCCGAACATCGGCGAGATGTATTCGCACAGTACGGCGACCGCCCACAGCGCCAGGCGGGCGTTGCCTTCCGCCAGCCCACCGGCGATCCAGAAGACGGCGGAGATGCACAGCCAGCCGAGAATGCGGTGAAAGTTTCGTTTTAACGGATGACCGGGCGCCAGCAGGCGCAGCACCGTGACGGAGCGCCCGACCTGAATGGCGACATAGAACAGCGCGAAGATCAGGCCGCGCTCGCCAAACGCCTGCGGCAGTGCGGCGGCGGCGAACAGCCCCAGCAGCATGATAGCGAACAGCAGCAGGCGGATCTGACGGGTGTCGGGATTGAACCAGTTGGTGACCCAGGCGGTGTATTGCCAGGCCAGCCAGACGGCGAACCACAACAGCAGGGTTTCCAGCGCGCCGGTCAGCGTCAGGTGATGCAACAGATAGTGGGAAAGTTGGGTCACGGCGAAAACGTAGATCAGATCGAACAGCAGTTCGGAGAATGAGACCGAAGCGCCCTGACCGTCACGCACGCGCAGCAGGTTTTGCGACATAAGCGTTCTTCCTTAAAAGGGTAAGCCACAAAATCAGCGTAGCTCAGCGCGCCCCGGCGGGTAAAAAATCTTAAATAGCGGCGACGCGCGTTCTTTCTTTCGCCCAGTCTTTAATTGTTCATCAAATAGGGGTAAGGTGAAGCCTGTAAAATCATTCTCGCCTGAAAATACATACTCGCTCTCACTTCCTCCTTATTCTCCTCACAATGATTGATGTTCTTTACGTTGCATGACGTCCGTTTTCATTGGCTAGCGGATAATTAACATCACTGACAACGATCTAATAAACAAGAACACCTGGAGTCAATCATGAAACTTATCCCAAGCATCGCAGCAGTATTGATCGCCGCCGCTTCCTTCTCCACTTTCGCCGCGCCGCTGTCGTCGGTGAAACAGGTCAACAGCGAACAGGCCGCCAATCTGCAAAGCCTCGGCGTGGTGTCGGTTTCCGGCATTAGCGGCTCACCGCATGACGCCATTCACGCCCTGAAAGAAAAAGCCGCGGCGGACGGCGCCAGCCATTACCGCATTATCGGCCTGGACACCCCCGGGGACTCCAGTAACTGGCGCGGCAACGCGGAAATTTATCGCTAAGCGTTGATTGTTACTCTCTGGCCACGGCAACGTGGCCAATAAAATAAACGGTCGTAATAATTATCTGAACAGTCGGCGCATAAACGACTTATTTTCAGGTCATTATTACGACCGTTTTTCTTTGTGCCGTCGTGGCTGAGGTCGCATTTTATTACAACTGTGTCTGCCGCTTTCGGAATCATGTTAATGATTACTTAAGAAATTCGGCTCACATTGGGGGTTTAACCCAAGGAGGCCTCAATGTTAAATGCGACCCGGCTGCAACTGATGAATCACTTCGCTTACCTGCAGCAATTTATGGCTTCACCGCGCACCGTCGGTACGCTGGCGCCTTCTTCCCCGTGGCTGTGCCAGGCGATGCTGAACCAGATTGAATGGACCCGTGCGCTGTCGATCGCGGAGCTGGGCGCGGCGGACGGCGTACTGACCAAACGCATCCTGGGGCGGATGCGCGCCGATGCGGCGCTGGAGGCTTTCGAAATTCAACCGCATTTCGTGCATCGGCTGCGGGGAATAGACGATCGGCGGCTGCAGGTGATGCCCCATTCGGCGACCCAAATGGCCACGGATTACGACGTGGTGTTTTCCTGCCTGCCGCTGCTGTCGATCCCGGTCAGGATCAGCGTGCGCATTCTTCAGCAGGCCCGGCAGCGGCTGCTGGCGCGCAATGGCACGCTGGTGCTGTTCCAATACAGCCACCTGTCGGAAAAATTGCTGTCCCGCTATTTTCACTGGAAGCGCCTGCGGGTGGTGCGCAACTTCCCGCCGGCGCTGGTGTATGTCTGTACGCCGCGTTAACTACAGCGTTTTCGCCATCACTACCACGTCTTCGTCATGCTGTCGCCGGCGCTCCAGAGGTTGCCAACCCCAGCCGGCATACAGCGCTTCCGACTTGTCGGTGATGAGATGCAAGACCGAATGATGGCGCTGCCGCGCCGCTTCGACGATGGCCATCTCCAGGCGATGGGCGATGCCCTGGCGGCGATGGTCGGGATGTACGAAAACGCCGGCCAGCCACGGAGTGAGATCCTGGCGCTGATGATCGTCGCTGGGCCACAGGCTGGCCATGCCCACCGGGCGATCGCCGTCGATCATCATCAGCGTCAGGAGATCGTCGCTTGGCCGGCTGCATTGGGTGAAACGCAGCTGGGTGCGTTCCAGCGTGCCGCCGCGTTGTGAACCCCACTGGCCGAAGGCCCAGGCGGCGCACACGTCGACAAACTGCGGGCACTCCGACAGCGGAATAATGCGTTGAGTCATGGAGGTCTCCCGGTTTTTTTGCTGTTTCCCCCTCCTATTTAATCGATTTTTCCGCCATTTTTTTAACTTTTTAAAGCCGCTCTTTTAGCGGTTTCGCCATGTTTCGCCGTGCGCCCGGCGCCATTTACCGGATTTCTTTTGGCAATCACCGTGCAGGATTGCAAGTGCTAATGAGAGTGATTATCATGCGCACACTATTTCCCCCGTGCCGGCTCAATCATGCGCAATTCCCTCATTTTACTGCTGCTTTCCCTGTGGTTCAGCCTGTTCTCCGCTCAGGCGAAGACGGTGACCGATATCACCGGCCGCCAGGTCGTGGTGCCGGACAACCCGCAGCGCATCGTGGTGGGGGAGAGCCGCATGCTGTATACGCTGGCCCTGCTGGAGCCGGGCAACCCGGCGCAGCGCATCGTCGGCTGGCCGGCGGATCTGGCGCGGTTCGATGCGCAAAGCTGGCAGCTCTATACGCAGAAGTTCCCGCAGATCGCCGCGATCCCCGTGATCAGCGGCAATAACTTCCGCCAGGTCAATATTGAAAGCCTGCTGCAGCTGAAGCCGGATCTGGTGATCCTGGCGCGCTACGCGCGTGAAGACGGCGACAACGATCTGCTGGTTTCCGCGCTGAACAAGGCCGGCGTGGCGGTGATCTACGTCGATCTGCGTATCGATTTGCTGAACAACACCGTGCCGAGCGTGCGGCTGCTGGGCGAAGTGCTCAACCGCCAGCAGCGCGCCGAGCAATTCATCACGTTTTATCAGCAGCATATGGCGGTGGTTCAGCAACGGCTGGCGGGCTATCAGGGGCCGAAGCCCAAAGTGATGCTGCACCTGCATCTGGGGCGGCGCGACACCTGCTGCACCACCGCCGCACACGGCAATCTCGGCGATCTGCTGACCTTCGCCGGCGGCGACAACATCGCCAACGCCAGCGTCAAAGGCGTGTATGGCGAACTGAACCCGGAAACCATTCTGAGCGCCAATCCTGATGTGTACCTCGCCACCGGCATGGCCGGCCCGCAGGGCAAACGGCTGTCCGATCTGCGCCTCGGGCCGCAGGTCAGCCCACAGGAGGCGGCCGACAGCTTCCGCCGGCTGATCGCCACGCAGCCGATGCTGGCCAGCCTGCAGGCGGTGAAGCATCACCGCGCCTGGAGCGTCTGGCACAACTTTTACCTCAGCCCGTACCACGTGGTGCTGGTCGAGATGTTCGCCAAAGCGTTTTACCCGGATCTGTTCGCCGACATTAACCCGCAGCAGACCTTCCAACAGCTGTATCAGCAGTTTTTGCCGTTACCTTTTTCAGGGACCTATTGGAGTCAGTTAGATAATGAATAACAACAAGCGCGGCTGGTGGTGCGCATTGCCTTTGGCGGTCTGCGCAACATCGCCGACGTGGGCGGCGGAAAAAGCCGCGTCGAAGGAAGAAAGCCTGGTGGTGATTGGCCGTAAAGACGCCGACGGCGTGCAGAGCTATCAACCATTGACCAGCGTCACCGGCACCCGCAGCGAAGCCAACCTGCTGAACGTGCCGCAGGCGATCGACGTGGTGCCGCAACAGGTGATTACCGATCAGGCGGTCAGCAGCCTGGACGAAGCGCTGTACAACGTCAGCGGCATTACCCAGGCCAACACGCTGGGCGGCACCCAGGACGCGGTAATGAAACGCGGCTTTGGCGACAACCGCGACGGCTCTATTCTGCGCGATGGTGTGCGTTCGGTGCAGGCGCGCAACTTTACGCCGACCACCGAGCGGGTAGAGGTGCTCAAGGGGCCGGCCTCAATGCTGTACGGCATGGGTGAGCCGGGCGGGATGATCAACATGATCACCAAAAAACCCCAGTTGCAGCAGCACACCCATGTGGAAGGCTGGGGCAGCAGCTTCAACGGCGGCGGCGGCCAGCTCGACGTTACCGGGCCGCTCGGCACGTCGGGCTTCGCCTATCGCATGATCGTCGATCACGATGAAACCGACTACTGGCGCAACTTCGGCCGCAACCGCCAGACGGTGATCGCGCCCTCGCTGATGTGGTATGGCGAGAACACCACCGTGCGGCTGGCTTACGAGCATATGGAATATCTGGTGCCGTTCGATCGCGGCACCATTATCGATTCGCGCACCGGCAAACCGGTGAATACGCCGCGCGATCGCCGTTTCGACGAAGCCTATAACGCCACCCGCGGCGATCAGGACAGCGTCACTCTGCAGATCGATCAAACGCTCAACGAGCGTTGGAAAAGCTCGCTGACCTACGCCTACAGCCGCAACAGCTACAGTGACAACCAGGCGCGCGCCACGGCGCTGAACCCGGTGACCGGCGTGTTGAGCCGCCAGGCCGACTCGACCGCCCATGCTGTCAGCCACGCCAACGCGGTGCAGCTGACGCTCAATGGTGACGTGGATTGGGGCAGCATCAACCACCAGATGCTGTTCGGCTTCGATTTTGAAGATAACCGTACCTACCGCGGCGACATGATCCGCGGTAAAAAGAACAGCGATTTCAATATCTATCATCCGGTATACGGCCTGATGCCGCCGTCGACCGCGGTCAGCGCCAAAGACAGCGACCAGCGGGAAAACCTCACCAGCTACGGCTGGTTTATGCAGGACTCCATCCAGCTGACCGATAAATGGCTGGTGATGGGCGGGCTGCGTTACGACGCTTTCGACGTCTATGCCGGCAAGGGGCGGCCGTTCCAGACCAACACCGACAGTTCGGACGGCAAGCTGGTGCCGCGCGCCGGGGTGGTCTACAAGCTGACGCCTTACGTGTCGCTGTACAGCAGCTATACCGAGTCGTTCAAGCCGAACTCTTCCATCGCCACCCAAATTGATTCGCTGCCGCCGGAGCAGGGCAAGTCGTGGGAAGTCGGCGGCAAGCTGGCGTTGCCGAACGGCGTTACCGGCACTTTGGCGCTGTTCGACATCACCAAGCGTAACGTCATGGTCAATGAGCTGGTGGAGGGCGAAACCGTGACGCGCACCGCCGGGCGCGTGCGTTCGCAGGGCGTGGAGCTGGACGTGGCCGGTAATCTCACCGACTCGCTGAGCCTGATCGGTTCCTATGCGTATACCGACGCCCGCGTGGTGGACGTTCCGGATAACAAGGGGAAAGAGATGACCAACGTGGCGCGTCATACCGCCTCGCTGTTCCTGACCCAGAACCTGGGCAGCCTGGGCCTCTACAGCGGCGATGAGGTGCGCATTGGTGCCGGCGCGCGCTACGTGGGCCGTCGCCCGGGCGATGCCGCCAACAGTTTCTCCCTGGATAATTACACCGTTGCCGATGCGTTCGCCGCTTACACCATGCCGATCAACGGCTATCGGGTGAAATGGCAGCTGAACGTGAAGAACCTGTTTGATAAAACTTACTACCCGTCCAGCGGCGGTAATTTGCGCGTGGCGGTGGGGGAACCGCGTGAGGTGGTGCTGCGCGGCAGTATCGATTTCTAAGCCACGGGCGGTGAAATTTGCTTAAATAACCGCCCCAACGTTAAGGAGAACCCATGAGCCTGCAGATTCGTTTGGCGCAACAGCAAGATATCGTGCATCTGATGGCGGTTGAACGTTCGGCGGCGCAGCTGTTTCGCCAGCAGCCGGAATGGCGCTTTATCGCCGAAGGCGAGGTGATGGCCCCGCAGCAGCACGCCGCATTTATCGCCGAGCACCGTGAATGGCTGGCGCAAAGCGACAACGGCGAGTGCGCCGGTTTTATCGCCGTGCAGGTTCAGGGGGACGATTGGCACATCGCCGAATTGTCGGTCGCCGGCACCTGGCAGCGGCAGGGCGTCGGCCGTCGCCTGATCGGCGCGGTGGCGGAAGAGGCCAAACGGCAGGGGGCCGGCCGCCTGACGCTCACTACCTTCATCGAGGTGCCGTGGAATGCGCCTTACTACCGGCGGCTGGGATTCCGGCCGCTTGACGACGCGCGGCTCACGACCGCTTTACGGCGGCACCTGGATGAGGATCTGGCGCACGGCTTTGCCGTCGGCAGTCGCTGTGCTATGGAATTTACACTATCGTAAATATTGAAATACAGAGCGGGCAGGGTATGATGCTGCCACCACGCCATCGCACCCGCTCGGTATTTTGGTATGCAATGCACTCAAGTCACCGCATAAGGGACAACCCGTAATGACACAAACCCTGTTCATGATAGGCGCTCGCGGAGCCGGCAAGACGACGGTAGGCAGCGCATTGGCGCTGGCGTTGGGCTATCAGTTCGTCGATACCGATCTGTTTATGCAGCAGGCGGCGCAGATGAGCGTGGCGGAAATGGTCGAGCGCGAGGGCTGGCTGGGGTTCCGCCGCCGCGAGACCATCGCGTTGCAAACCGTGACCAAGCCGTCAACTATAGTTGCCACTGGCGGCGGTGCGATCCTGGCGGAAGAGAATCGTCAGTTTATGCGCCAGCATGGCACCGTTATCTACCTGCGCGCGCCGGCCAGCGTGTTGGCGCAGCGGTTGGAAGAGTACCCGGAAGATGCGCAGCGCCCGACGCTCACCGGCAGGCCGATCGCCGAAGAGATGCTCGAGGTGCTGGCGGCGCGCGAAGCGCTGTATCAGGACGCCGCGCATTACGTGATAGACGGCGCCGCCGATCCACAGCGGGTGGTGGAACAAATCCTCGCGGTGCTGCCGCGTGAGACGGTGAAGTAACCCTTTCTTCTCGTCGGGCGCTGGGCGCCCGTTTTCCTATTCGGTTTGCCGAGCCGGCGCAAAGTACGCCCCGGGCGTGATGCCGAAGCGGCGGCGAAAGGCGGCGATATAGGCGCTGACGTTGTCATAGCCACAGGCGTCGGCCACCTCGCCGACCGCTGCGCCGCGTGATAATCCCTCCAGTGAACGCAATACCCGCGCCTGCTGGCGCCACAGCGCAAAGCTGATGCCGGTTTCCTGCTGAAAGCGGCGGCTCAGGGTGCGCGGGCTGAGCCCGGCCCAGGCGGCCCAGTCGCGCTGGCTGTGCAGGCTGGCGGGATCGTTCAGCAGCGCCCGGGCGATGTTCAGCAACCGGGCGTCCTGCGGCAGCGGCAATTGCAACGGCGCGCGGCTTGCCGCATGCATTTCGTCCAGCAGCACCTGCAGTAGCCGCCGTTGCGGCGCACTCAGCGGGCCGGCGGGGAACTGCGCGATGCGCTCCACCAGGGCCTGCAACAGCACAGAGGCCGTGAACAGCTGCGGCAGCGGCGGCATCTCCGGCACGCTTTCCACCGGCAGATACAAACTCCAGCCCGCCACGTCGCCGCAGGCCAGCGCCTGATGAGCGCATCCCGGCGGCAGCCAGCCCAGCGTACCACCGGTGATCGCCCATTGCCGGCCCGGGAGTTCCATTGCCAGCATGCCGCGCGTCAAGAGATAGATCTGGCCGCCTTCGTGTCGGTGCCAGGGCGTCAGGTGTTTTTTTTCATGCTGAAGGCGTTGGCTGCGGATCTGCGTCATATTGGCCGTTTAGCGTTATTAAAAGTCTTTATGTGGTTATTATGCCATCGCTTGGCCGAGATAGGATCGCCGTTCACCCTATTTCGGAGAAACGTGATGACTCAACTTACCCCACTGAATCTGGTACTCGATACGCTGCAGCAGGTTGTCGCCAGCCCGGAACATCGGCCGACGCAGCTCGCCGCCCGTTTCAGCGCAGGCTACCGCCAGCAGGTGGATGGCAAGGTGCTGAACTTCGAGCAGTTTGAGCAACACATGGCGCTGCTGAAGCGGCAAACTCGCCGCATGACGCTGAGCGTGATCGCGGCGGCGGCGCAGGGCGAGGCGGTGCTGACCCACCATCTGGTCGAGGTAGAAAAGCGCGATGGCTCCTGCAGCCGCGTGCGGGTGCTGGCGCACTTCACCGTGCGTGAAGGCCGCATTTGCGCCTGCGACGAATTGACCGAACTGTTGGCGGGCGCCCCCGGCGATCGCGATCTTGGCTCGCGCGTGTCGGAATGAGGGCGGCTGCTATACTTGCTACTGTGTGAAACACACGGGAGAACGGCATGCGCGAAAATGATCAACCTGCTTATCCACGGAGCGCCCGCGTCGTAGAGGTGTTTCGGGGCGACCCGAGTCTGCATCTGCGCCGTTTTGAAGTGCGCACCGACGACATTGAGCCGAATACGCTGCTCAGTGAACATGAAACCGAGCAGGAAGCGCTCGACGCCAAGCACCGCTATGAGGACGAGGCGTTAGAGCTCTGACCTGCAGCCCAGCGGAAACCGGCGTCAGGCCGGTTTCCTGTTATTCCCGCCTTAGCACATATTTCCTAGAACAATATTGATAATGATAATCATTTATGTGATTTTTATCGCCCCTATTGGGTGTTTCACTTCTGGGAAAAGAGATGTCCAATTCCGAGTTGCAGGCGCTATTTCTGCGCCACATGCGGCCGCTGCAAGCCTATTTGAATGCCAAACTGCGCGACCCTCAGCTGGCCGCGGATTTGGCGCAGGAAAGTTTTACCCGCCTCACCGAGCAATACCCGCAGGGCAATATTCTCGATATCGAGGCCTACCTGTATAAAACCGCCAAAAATCTGATGCTCGACCATCTGCGGCAGCAGCAGCGGCGGCAAACCGAAGCGGTAGAAGACGACATTCTGGCGCAGTACCCCTCCGGCGAACCGGCGCTCGAACAGCGGGCGATCGATGGCCAACTGCTGCAGCTGTTGCAACAGGCGTTGGCGGGCATGCCGCCGCGCACGCAGCAGATTTTCCGCCTTAACCGGCTCGATGGCTTGACCCAGGCGCAGGTGGCGACGCAGCTGGGGGTGTCGCTCAGCACGGTGGAGAAACACTTGGCCAGCGCGCTGGAGCGGCTGATGGCGCGGATGGGCGAACAATAATGGCAATTTTTTTACGGGTTTATCCGCCCTCAGACGTCTTAACCTATAACCAGAAAAAACAGGGGTCTACGTCATCATGAAACCGCTAACCGCACAGGTGCGACAGCAGGCGGCGGCCTGGGCCGTATGCCTGGCCGAAGGGGCGCTGCCCGACGATCGGCGGCAAGCGCTGGACGCCTGGCTGGCCGATGATCCGCAGCATCCGGCGGCGCTGCGTCAGGCTCGCCTGCTTTGGGCGATGCTGGGGCAGCTGCCGCCAGAGCAGCGGCAGGCGTTACAGCCGCAGGTGGCGGCGCTGAAAACGCCCTCTCGCCATCGATGGCCCCGCTGGGCGGTGGCGGCTGCGGTGGCGATCGCCGTTTCCTTCGGCGTTTATCGCGGGCCGGATCTGTGGATCGGCCTGCAGGCGGATTATCAAACCGTTCGCGGCGAGGTGCGCGAAGTCGCGCTGCCGGACGGCAGCCGGGTGGCGCTGGACAGCGGCAGCGCGATCGCGCTGGCGTATTCTGCAGACGAGCGCAAGGTGCGGCTGCTGCGCGGTACCGCCTATTTTATCGTCGCGCCGCTGGGCGGGTCGGAACGTCGCCCGTTCAGGGTGGAGGCGGAAAACGGCGTTACGCAGGCGCTGGGCACCGAGTTCAGCGTGGCGCGCACCGGGCAGGGCGTAGACGTCAGCGTGCATCAGCACAGCGTGCGGGTGACGCTCGAGCGCGGCGAGCGCTCGCTGGTGGTCGCGCAACGTCAGGCGGCGCATTACCGCAGCGGCCTGCTGTGGCTGACGAGGCAAACGGCCGGCGATGACGCCTGGCGGCGCGGCTGGTTGGTGATCGACCGCCAACCGCTGACGCAGGCGCTCGCGCAGCTCAATCGCTATCGCGAAACCCGCATTGTGGCGGTCAATCCCGCGCTAAGAGCGCGCACGGTGAGCGGCGTGTTCGCGCTCAATAAACTCGACGACGGCGTCGGCGCCATTCGTCAGGAACTCTCCGCCCGCCAACTGAATCTCCCCGGCATCACATTGCTTTACTGAGCGGCTAAAGGCGGGCCGGGATGCCCGTTTAGCCGCTATTTTCACTTTCTGTAAAAAATCTTTACGGGTTTTTGCCTCCCGGAACGTCCTTATGTTTAAACGAGATTGATTTCCATTATCACTTAGTTTGGCATTCTTTCGGGTGGAACACACACGCATGTTTATTCACAAGGGAACCACGCCGGCCGGCCGATTGGCCACGGCGGTACGCGCCGCGCTGGCGGCGATGATGCTGACTCAGCCGGCGGTAGCGCTCGCCGCCCAGGCTGATGCGAGCAGCGCGCAGGCCGCACAGCAAAAGAATTTCAACATTGCGGCGCAACCGCTGCAGAGCGCCATGTTGCGCTTCGCCGAGCAGGCCGATATGCAGGTATTTTTCGACGAGGTGAAGCTCGACGGCATGCAGGCGGCGGCGCTGAACGGCAGCATGAGCGTTGAACAGGGCCTGCGGCGCTTGATTGGCGACAATCCGGTGGCTTTCCGCCTGCAGCCGCAGGGGCAGATCGTATTGAGCCGGTTGCCAGCGGCAAACGGCGACGGTGGTGCGCTGGCGCTGGACAGCCTGACGGTGCTGGGCGCCGGCGGCATCAACGCCAACGATTGGGTTTACGACGAACCGCGCTCGGTCAGCGTCATCAGCCGCGAACAGATGGATAACCGCCCGGCGCGGCACGCGGCCGATATTCTGGAGCAGACTACGGGAGCCTATTCCAGCGTCAGCCAGCAAGATCCGGCGCTGTCGGTCAACATCCGCGGCATACAAGACTATGGCCGGGTGAACATGAACATCGACGGCATGCGGCAGAATTTTCAAAAGAGCGGCCATGGCCAGCGTAATGGCACCATGTACATCGATTCCGAACTGCTGTCCGGCGTGACCATCGACAAGGGCACCACCGGCGGCATGGGCAGCGCCGGCACGCTCGGCGGCATCGCCACCTTCAATACCGTCAGCGCGAGCGATTTCCTGGCGCCGGGCAAAGAGCTGGGCGGCAAGCTGCACGCCAGCACCGGCGATAACGGCACCCACTTCATCGGCAGCGGCATACTGGCATTGGGCAACGAAACCGGCGATATCCTGCTGGCCGCCAGCGAACGCCACCTCGGCGACTATTGGCCCGGCAACAAGGGCGATATCGGTAACATTCGTATCAATAATGACACCGGCAATTACGATCGCTACGCCGAGAGCATCAAGAACAACAAAATCCCCGACACAAATTACCGCATGCACTCGCGGCTGGCCAAGGTGGGCTGGAATCTGCCCGCCAATCAGCGCCTGCAGCTGAGCTATCTGCAGACCCAGACCGCGTCGCCGATCGCCGGCACGCTGACCAACCTGGGCACTCGCCCGCCCTATGAACTGGGCTGGAAGCGCACCGGTTACAGCGACGTGATGGCGCGCAACGCGGCGTTTGATTACAGCCTGGCGCCGGAAGGCGTCAACTGGCTCGATTTTCAGGCCAAGCTGTATTACGTCGATACTCAGGACGACAGCGACACCTACAGCACCAGCTCGCTGCTGGACAACGGGTATGCGACGCGTACCCGGCTGCGTACCTACGGCGCGCAGGCGCAAAACACCTCGCGCTTCAGCCTGGCGCCGGGGCATGACTTCCGCGCCAACTACGGGTTGGAGTTCTATTACGACAAGGCGACCAGCGACTCTTCTCGTCAGGGCATGGAAGGGGTGACGCCGGCCGGCAATCGTTCGGTCGCCAGCCTGTTCGCCAACCTGACCTACGACTACGACGGCTGGCTGACGTTGGAGGGCGGGCTGCGTTACGACCGCTATCGCCTGCGCGGCCAGACCGGCCTGAGCTATCCGGATTTGGCCAAGGATGGGCAACGCTACACGATTGACAATCCTTGCAAAGCGCTGCGTCTGACCGGCTGTTCAACCACCACCCGCGAAGATTGGGCGGTTGACCGCGATCAGGGCAAGCTGTCGCCGACGCTGGCGGTGGCGGTGCGCCCCGGCGTGGAGTGGCTGGAGCTGTATACCACCTACGGCAAATCCTGGCGGCCACCGGCGATCACCGAAACGCTGACCAACGGCAGCGCGCACGGCTCCTCCACGCAATACCCCAACCCGTTTCTGCAGCCCGAGCGCTCGCGCGCCTGGGAAGTCGGGTTCAACGTGCAGCAGCCGGATCTGTGGTTTGAGGGCGATCGGCTGGTGGCCAAGGTGGCCTACTTCGACACCAAAGTGGATAACTACATCAACCTGGCGATAGACCGCAATAAACCGGGGCTGGTGCAGCCGAGCATCGGCAATGCCGCTTACGTCAACAACCTGTCGAAAACCCGCTTCCGCGGGCTGGAGTACCAGCTCAACTATGACGCCGGGGTGTTCTACGCCGATCTGACCTACACCCACATGATCGGCAAAAACGAGTTCTGCTCGAACAAAGCCTGGCTGGGAGGACGCCTGCGCTATGGCGACGGTTCGCGCCGCGGCAACTTCTATGTTGAACCGGATGCCGCGTCCAATGATGCCGTCACGTGCGACGGGGGCTCGCAGTTCGGCACTGCCGCCTATCTGCCGGGCGATCGCGGCTCGGTCACGCTGGGCGGCCGCGCTTTCGATCGCAAGCTGGACGCCGGGGTGACCGTGCGCTTCGCGCCGGGCTATCAGGACAGTTCGGTGCCGTCCAACTACCCGTACCTGGCCGACTGGCCGAAGTACACCCTGTTCGATCTGTATGCCAGCTACAAGCTGACCGACAGCCTGACGCTGCGCGGCTCGGTGGAGAACCTGACCAACCGCGCCTACGTCGTCAGCTACGGCGAGACGCTGGCCAACACGCTGGGGCGCGGCCGCACCGTGCAGGGCGGGGTGGAATATCGTTTTTAAGCAGTAAAAGGGCGTTGCTCATTCTTGAGCACAAGGGCGGCCTCGCAAGGGGCGCCATTCATCAATGGAGATAGAGAAATGGCATTTTCAGTCAACTATGACAGCAGCTTCGGCAGCTACAGCATCCATAACTATCTGAACGAGTGGGCGTCGTCATTTGGCGATATCAACCACACCAACGGTAACGTCACCGACTCCAACAGCGGCGGCTTCTATGGCGGCAGCCTGTCCGGCAGCCAATACGCCGTGACCAGCACCGCCAACAACGTTACCTCGTTCGTGGCGGGCGGCAACCTGACCTACACCTTGTTCAATGCCCCGGCGCACACCCTGTACGGCCAGCTGGATTCGCTGTCGTTCGGCGACGGCCTGAACGGCGGCGGCTCCACGCCGTACAACATCCAGGTGCCTGACGTCAGCTTCGGCGGCCTGAACCTCAGCAGCCTGCAGGCGCAGGGCCACGATGGCGTGGTGCACCAGGTAGTGTACGGCCTGATGTCCGGCGATACCGGCGCGCTGGAAACCGCGCTGAACGGCATCCTCGACGACTACGGCCTGAGCGTCAATTCCACCTTCGATCAGGTGGCGGCGGCGACGGCGGTGGGCGTGCAGCACGCCGACAGCCCGGAACTGCTGGCGGCCTGATCGCGGCCGTTTGCCCGCCGGCGCCGCGCGCCCCGGCGGGCGTTTTCTCGTTTTTAGCCGATGGAAAACGCCATGAAAAACGCCGTCAGGCGCGGAGAAGTGATGAGCGTGCTGGCCGCATACCGGCGCGGATTTTGGGGCATCGCGCTGTTTACCGCGGTGATCAATCTGCTGATGCTGGCCCCGGCGTTGTACATGCTGCAGGTCTACGATCGCGTGTTGCCGTCGGGCAACCGCATGACGCTGGCGATGCTGACCCTGATGGTGGTCGGCCTTTACCTGTTTATGGGGCTGCTGGAGTGGGTCCGCAGCCAGGTGGTGATCCGCCTCGGCGCCCAGATGGATATGCGCCTGAATCAGCGGGTCTACGACGCCGCCTTCGAAACCAATCTGAAAACCGGCAACCCGTTGGCGGGGCAGGCGCTGAACGATCTGACCAACCTGCGCCAGTTCGCCACCGGCAATGCGCTGTTTGCGTTCTTCGATGCGCCCTGGTTCCCGGTTTATCTGCTGGTGGTGTTTCTGCTCCACCCCTGGCTTGGCGCGTTGGCCAGCGCCGGGGTGATCGTGCTGGTGCTGCTGGCCTGGCTCAACCAGCGGGTGTCGCAAGCGCCACTCGCGGAGGCTGGCCGGGTCGCGCTGAGCGCCACGCAGCAGGCCAACGGCAACCTGCGCAACGCCGAAGCCATTGCCGCCATGGGGATGCTGACCGACTTGCGCCTGCGTTGGTTGCGGCAGCATCAGCAGTTCCTGCTGTTGCAGAATCGCGCCAGCGAGAAAATCGCCGCCGTCACCGCCTGGTCGAAAACCGTGCGGCTGGCGCTGCAGTCGCTGATGTTGGGCTGCGGCGCGCTGCTGGCGGTCAACGGCGACATTACGCCGGGCATGATGATCGCCGGATCGATCCTGATCGGCAGGGTGCTGGGGCCGATCGATCAGCTGATCGGCGCCTGGAAGCAGTGGTCGTCGGCGCGCCAGTCCCTGCAGCGGCTGGAGGTGATGCTGGCCGCCAACCCGCCGCAGGCGGCGAGCCTGCCGCTGCCGGCCCCCAATGGCACCTTGACCGTGAATCAGCTGGCCGCCAGCGCGCCCGGCGGGAGCGCACCGGTATTGCACGGCGTCAGTTTTCGTCTGGAGGCCGGTGAGGTGCTGGGCGTCATTGGCGCATCCGGCTCGGGCAAAACGCTGCTGATGCGCCAACTGGTCGGCGCGCTGACGCCGCTCAGCGGCGACGTGCGGCTGGACGGCGCGGATATCCGGCAGTGGGATAAACAGCAGCTGGGGCCGCATATCGGCTACTTGCCACAGGATATCCAGCTGTTCGCCGGTACCCTGACGGAAAACATCGCCCGCTTTGGCCAGGTTGACGCCGAGAAGGTGGTGGCCGCGGCCGTGCTGGCCGGCGTGCACCAATTGATACTGCATTTGCCCAAAGGGTATGAAACTGAGCTGGGGGAGGGCGGCAGCGGCCTGTCCGGCGGCCAGCGTCAGCGGGTGGCGCTGGCACGCGCGCTGTACGGTTCTCCGGCGTTGGTAGTGCTGGATGAACCGAATGCCAACCTCGATCGTGAAGGGGAAGAGGCGCTGCAGCGGGCGATCGAAGCGTTGAAGGCGCGCGGCACCACCATCGTGTTGGTGACTCACAAACCGGCGATCCTGGCGACGACCGACAAATTGCTGGTGCTGGCCGCTGGCCAGGTGCAGCACTTCGGCCCCAGTGACGCCATCCTGAAAAAGTTGCCTGGTTTTGCGCCCGCTGCCGTACCGGCCAACGTCGGCCGCAGCAGCGGTGGCTTCAACGTCAACTACGCCAACTTTGCCAAAACGGCCAGCGGTGAACGAAAAGTATGAGCAATCAGAGTGTGATCCCCGGCGATATCGACGCCCTTTCCCGGCAGTTCGACGAAGGGCGCCATCTGCGGCTCGGCGGCTGGCTGGTGCTGTTGGGGTTTGGCGGTTTCCTGCTGTGGGGGCTGTTGGCGCCGCTGGACAAAGGCGTACCGGTCTCCGGCAGCGTGGTGGTGGCCGGTAACCGCAAGGCGGTACAGCACCCGAGCGGCGGCGTGGTGTCGCAAATTCAGGTGCATGAAGGCGACCGGGTTCGCGCCGGGCAGGTGCTGCTGCTGATGGATACCGTCGACAGCCGCACCCAGCGCGATGCGCTGCGCAGCCAGCAGTTGAGCAACGCCGCGCAGCGGGCGCGGCTGCAGGCCGAGCGCGACGGCCTGCAGGCGATCGCTTTCCCGGCATTGCTGCAAGCGCGGCGGGAGGAGCCGGAGGTGATGTCGTTGATGTTGTTGCAACAGCAGCTGTTCACCAGCCGCCGTGCGGCGTTGCAGAGCGAGCTGGCGGCGATCGCGGAGAGCATCGCCGGATCGCAGGCGATGCTGGAGGGGATCCGGCAGTCTTACGCCAGCAAACAGCGGCAAAAGGCCATGTTGCAGGAGCAGCTGGGCGGCATGCGCAAGCTGGCGGCGCAGGGGTATGTGGCGCGCAATCGGCTGTTGGATCTGGAAGGACAGTATGCGCAGATTGACGGCCAGGCGTCCGAGGATACCGGCAATATCGGCCGCCTGGGGCGCCAGATCCTGGAGCTGAAGCTGCGGGCGATCCAGCGGCGGGAAGAGTATCAGAAAGAGGTCAGCAGCCAGTTGGCCGAGGTGCGGATGAAGCTGGACGAACTGGATAACCGCCTGGCCAAGGCGGAGGCCGATTTGGGCCATACGCAGGTGAAAGCGCCGGTGGCGGGCACCGTGGTGGGGCTGAGCGTGTTCACCGAAGGCGGCGTGATCGGCGCCGGTCAGCAGCTGATGGAGATCGTGCCCAGCGATCGGGGGCTGCAGGTGGAGGCGCGTATCCCGGTCGAGCTGATCGACAAGGTGCAGGTGGGATTGCCGGTCGAGCTGTTGTTCTCGGCGTTTAACCAAAGCACCACGCCGCGCGTCGAGGGCGAGGTGACGCTGGTCGGGGCCGATCGCCTGACCGACGAGAAAAGCGGCGCGCCCTATTACAGCGTGCGCGCCAAGGTCAGCGAAGCGGGGCTGCAACGCCTGAACGGGTTGGAGATCCGCCCGGGGATGCCGGTCGAAGGCTTCATCCGCACCGGCGAGCGTTCGATGATGAACTACCTGTTCAAACCGCTGACCGATCGCCTTCATCTGGCCTTGACGGAAGAGTGAGCATGTCGGTTTCTCCGCTGCCTTTCGCCGCACCCGGTGCCGCCATGCCCTGGCGCCGCTGCCTGGTGCTGGTGCTGACGCTGCATCTGCTGGCCGCGGCGCTGCTCTGGCCCTGGCGAGACAAGGCCGCGCCGCCGTGGGTGCCACCGCCGGCGGTCATGGTGCTGATGGCCGCCGCACCGCAGGCCCCTGCCGAGGTAAAACAACCGCCGGGACAAAGGACGCCGCCGCCTCAGGTTGAACCGCCGGCACCGCCGGAACCCTTGCCGACGGTGAAGGTGCCTGAAGCCGTACGGCCGAACATCGCCGTACCGCCGAAGCAGAAAAAACCGCCCAAGCCGGTGAAGAAAAACCCCCTGCCGCGCACGCCGCCGCAGGAGAAAACGATCGCGCCGCCGAAGGTTCAGGAGCAAAGTGTCGGCGCGCCGCCGCCGGGCCGGGCGGATAAAACGGCCGCGCCGCAAACCCGCCTGATGCCCTATGCGCAAACAGGAGAGGATAGCTGGCGCAGCCGCATCAACAGCCGCCTTAATCGCTTTAAGCGTTACCCCAAAGACGCATTGCGGCTGAAGCGCCAGGGCGTCGGGCAGGTGCGTTTTACGTTGGACAGGCAGGGCCATGTGCTGGCGGTAACGCTGGTCAGCAGCGCCGGGCTGCCGTCGCTGGATCGTGAAATCCAGGCGCTGGTCAAACGCGCTTCGCCGCTGCCGACGCCGCCGGCGGACGCTTACGTCAACGGCACGGTGGAATTGACGTTGCCGATTGATTTCAGTTTGCGCGGCGCGGGTTTTTGACGCGGTGGTTTCATGGCGATGGCCTGAGCGTGACGCACGGAAACCTTTGCCTCTGCGCCGCGATCGCATTTCGCGCGAAAAACCAGTGACAGATCAACCGCAATCCCCCAATATGGATTTTCCATCAAGATGATTACGCGGGTGCCAGTCTATGCTGAAAGTGAATGAGTATTTTGCCGGAAAAGTGAAGTCTATCGGTTTTGACAGTAGCAGCATCGGTCTTACCAGCGTGGGCGTGATGGAAGAGGGCGAATACACCTTCTCCACCGCACAGCCGGAAGAAATGACGGTGATCACCGGGGCGCTGAAAGTGCTGCTGCCGGGGGCGCCGGACTGGCAGGTGTTTACGCCGGGCGAGAAGTTCTTCGTGCCGGGGCACAGCGAGTTCAACCTGCAGGTGGCCGACGCGACCGCCTATCTGTGCCGCTACCTGAGCAAATAAATTTTGTTCGTTAGGGGAACGCAGGGCTCAGCGGATGCTGGGCCCTGGTCGTTTCTGAGGCGGGATTAACGCTGGGCTTCGCCGCCGAGCGCTTCGATGGTGTTTTTGATCAACGCCGCCAGCTCGCTGGTCATCAGGATAAAGTCGGCGTCAAAGCGCTGGGCGAAGTCATCGCGATCGATATCGTCGTTCTGCTCGCGCAGCGTGTCGGCGAACTTCAGGCGCTTGAGCGAACCGTCGTCCGACAGCATCAGCTGAATGCGCTCCTGCCAATCCACCGCCAGCTTGGTCACCAGCTTGCCGGCTTCGATGTGCACCGCGATTTCGTCGCTGATCAGATTCTGTTTCTTGCAGCGGATCACGCCGCCTTCTTCCAGAATCGCTTTCAGTTCCGCTTCATCCTGAATGGCGAAGCCGGCCGGCATCTCGCCGGAACGCACCCATTCGGTCAGCGTCAGTTCGATCGGGCTTTCCATGGTCAGCGGCACCACCGGCAGCGAGCCGAGGCTCTTGCGCAGCAGCGCCAGCGTATCTTCGGCGCGTTTGGCGCTGGCGGCATCGACCATGATCAGATCGTTGACGGTGTCGATCCACATGAAGGTCTGGTTGAAGCGGCTGAACGCGCGCGGCAGCAGGCTGTGCAGCACTTCGTCCTTCAGCGCGTCTTTCTCGGTCTTCTTCAGTTTGCGGTGTTGTTCCGCCTCCAGGCGCTCAATCTTGGCCTGCAGCTCTTGCTTGATGACCGGCGACGGCAGGATTTTCTCTTCCTTGCGCGCGCAGATGACGATCTGGCCGTTGACCGCGTGCGTCAGCGCATCGCTGTGCGAGCCCATCGGGGAGACCCAGCCGGTCTTCGCCATATCCTGGCTACCGCACGGCGTGAAGGCGAACGCGCTGAGTTGTTTTTCCATTTCATCCGCGTTTAACGCCACTTCGCGGCTCAAACGGTAAACCATCAAATTCTTAAACCACAGCATAATGTTATCCCTGGCTGGGCGTGCGTTCGGCACGCTGATTCGTCAAAAGCAGGGCGGCATGATAACGAATTGACGCTGAAAAATCGCCCCATTCTCTCCGAATTGCGTCGCCGTACGCAGCGGAAAAGGCCTGGCCGGGGAGAGGGAAACAGGTGATTCATCCGCGCGCTTACATTAGGCTGTGGCAACGCTGCGTGGCATCGAGGAGAAAAAAACGTGCGCATTGGCATCGATTTGGGCGGGACAAAAATTGAAGTGATTGCGTTGGCGGACGACGGGCGAGAGCTGTTTCGCCATCGCATCGCCACGCCGCGCCATGACTATGGGCAAACCCTGGCGGCGATCGCCGGGCTGGTGAAGCTGGCGGAAGATCATACCGGCGAATGGGGATCGGTCGGGATCGGCATTCCCGGCACGCTGTCGCCGTTTACCGGGCGGGTGAAGAACGCCAACTCGGTATGGCTCAACGGCCAACCGTTGGATAAGGATCTGTCGGCGCTGTTGGCGCGCGAGGTACGTATCGCCAACGACGCCAACTGCCTGGCGGTGTCGGAAGCCACCGACGGCGCCGGTGCCGGCGCGCAAACCGTGTTTGCGGTCATTATCGGCACCGGCTGCGGCGCCGGCGTGGCGCTGAACGGCCTGGCGCATTCCGGCGGCAATGGCATCGCCGGCGAGTGGGGCCACAACCCGCTGCCGTGGCAGGATGACGATGAGCTGCGCTACGCCCGCGACGTGCCGTGCTACTGCGGTAAGCCGGGCTGCATCGAAACCTTTATTTCCGGCACCGGTTTCGCCACCGACTATGCGCGCCTGAGCGGCAACGCGCTGCAAGGGCACGAGATCATGGCGCTGAGCGAGCGGGGCGATGCGCTGGCGGAGCAGGCGATCGTTCGCTACGAAATGAGGCTGGCGAAAGCGTTGGCGCACGTGATCAACATTCTGGATCCGGACGTGGTGGTGCTCGGCGGCGGCATGAGCAACGTGGATCGCCTGTACCGCACGGTGCCGCAGCGGGTGAAAGATTGGGTGTTCGGCGGCGAATGTGAAACGCCGATCCGCAAGGCGGTTCACGGCGACTCCAGCGGCGTACGCGGTGCGGCCTGGCTGTGGCCGCAACAGCAACGCTAAACGTTGCAACAAAGCGCGAGGCTGCTCGCGCTTTAAACCCTTTCCTGTACAAAAACTGGACGGCGCCTTATGCTTTAGCTAATTTAGCTAAGGAGGACGCGTATGCCGATTCAGGCCAATATGCACGAAGCCAAATCCAATCTGAGCCAGTTGGCGGACAGAGCCGCGGAGGGAGAAACCGTGATTATTGCAAAAGCAGGGAAGCCGTACGTACAGCTGGTTGCCATCAAGGGGGAAGCGCGCCGCCCTGGCGCCGCCAAGGGCAAGTTCACCGTGCCGGCGGATTTCAACGCGGGGGACGCGGCCATTGCGGCGCTGTTTGAGGGCGATGAATGAAGCGCTTGCTGCTGGATACCCACGCGTTGCTGTGGTGGCTGATTGATGACGCCTGCCTGGGCGCGAACGCCAAAAGGCAGATCGCCGATCCCGGCAACGCGGTATACGTCAGCGCGGCCAGCATTTGGGAGATCTCGATCAAGCAGGCGCTGGGCAAGCTGGCGCTGCCGGAAGATATCTTTGCGATCATCGAGGCCGAAGATTTTCTGGCGCTGCCGATGGACGCCTTTCACTGCCAACAGGCCGGGCAGTTGCCGCCCTATCATCAGGATCCTTTCGATCGCATGCTGATCGCACAGGCGCAGGCCGAAGGGCTGACGCTGATCTCCGCCGACGCGGTGTTTCCGCAGTACGGCGTGCGGGTGGCGGACGCCCGCCGTTAAGCCGGTTTTTCCTCGCTTTCGCTGCGCACCCGTTCGATATGAATGGTCAGGAACATCATCTCTTCCGTGGTGAGCTGATGCTGATAGTGCTTTTCGATGTGGCGGTTGATCTTGCCGGCGCAGGCGAATGACTCACGGTATTTCTCTTTCACCACCTGATACAGCGAGTCGTCGTCGCTGTCGACGTAGTTTTTCCCCAGCAGGCGCTGGGCGAAGAATTTCAAATGGGTGACAAAACGGTGGTAGCTCAGGGCTTCCTCATTGTAATCAAAGCGGAAGTGGTATTTGACCAGGTTGAGGATCTCTTGCATCACGCGGGTGATGTGCAGCGTGTTGTGCATCTCGTCGTTAAGCTGGGCGTTGACCAGGTGTAGGGCGATAAATCCGGCTTCGTCTTCCGGCAGTGCGGTATCCAGCCGTTGGGCGATCAGGGCCAGCGCCTCCAGCCCGACGGCGAACTCGGCCGGATAGAGCTTTTTAATCTCCCACAGCAACGCATTTTTGATATCCAGCCCTTGCGCATGGCGCTGCAGGGCGAAGTGGATGTGATCGGTCAGCGTGATGTAGACGATGTTATGCAACTTGCCCGGCAGCCGTTCGCGGGCAAGGGTAATAATCCTGTCGGCGGTGGTGACGCAGGCCAACGGGATCTCGGCGAGCAGCTCTTTATAGCGTTCGGCGATTTCACCGCCGTTATGAGTGAACACCTTTTCGATCAGGCTTTCATCCAGCGTGTCGCCGGGCTTCTTTTTAAAGCCGATTCCTTTTCCCATTACCACCGTCTCTTCGTGACGGTCGTCCAGCGTAATCACCACGTTATTATTGAGTATTTTAGCGATTTTCATGGTCTTTCCCGGTGTTTCAGCATCCTGAAAACGAAAAAACCTGACGCCCGGAAGCGATCCCGGGCGTCAGGTTTTGCCTGTATTTTATGTTTCTGCCCTGCGGGCTGAGCGGCGGAGGGGATACAGTAACAATCCTGTTATGCCTGCATAATAACCCGTGCTCGCCGCGGCTCAACGCTTTTCACCGCGGAGTGCCGCCACGGTCACACTTCTGCGCCGCGCGCGGCGGGATCATTCCAGCCTGAAGTGCGCCTCCAGCCGGCTGACGCCAAGCCCGTTGACCTTTTTCACCTTGATTTGCACCGGAATACGCTCTTTCATCGCCTCGACGTGGCTGATCACGCCAATGGTTTTACCGGAAGCATTCAGGCTGTCCAGCGCGTCCAGCGCGGTATCGAGGGTTTCGGCGTCCAGCGTGCCGAAGCCTTCGTCGAGGAACAGCGAGTCGATGCTGGTTTTGTGGCTGACCAGATCGGACAACGCCAGCGCCAGCGCCAGGCTGACCAGGAAGCTCTCGCCGCCGGATAGGGTGCGGGTATCGCGCAGCGCATCGGCCTGCCAGGTGTCCACCACCTGCAGCTCCAGCGCGTCGCTGGTTTTGCGCTGCAGCAGGTAGCGCCCGTGCAGCCGGCCGAGCTGAAGGTTGGCCAGGTAGACCAGGTGATCGAGCGTCAGCCCCTGAGCGAAACGGCGGAACTTGTCGCCTTCTTTCGAGCCGATCAGCTGGTTGAGGTAGCTCCAGTCGTCGTAGTCTTGCTGGCTGCGGGCGATTTGCTCGAACAGCGCCTGTTGATTGAGACGGCGGGCGGCGTCGCTTTCCAGCTGGTTGCGCAGTTCGCCCTGGCTCAGCTGCAGCGCCTTCAACTGCTGTGCCAGCGCGGCCAGCGATTGGGTGAGCGCGTCGAGATCCGCGTTGGCTTCATCCACCCCTTCAGGGCGGTTCAGCCGATGCTGCTCCAGCGTTTGCGTCGCCTGAGTCAGCAGGGCCGCAGCCTCTACCTGCCGCTGTTGCAGTTGCTCTTTGCGCTGCTGCAATTCGCGGCGCAGAGCGTCGTCCAGCAGCGCGGCGGCGAAGGCGGTTTCATCGGCGAATTCGCTGTCGGCCAGCGCCTGCTGCCATTGCTGCTGCGCCTGCTGCAGCCGTTCCTGCATTTGGGTGTGCTGTTGTTGTAACCCGGCCTGTTGGCCGGCCAGGCGTTCGCGCAGCTCCTGCGCCTTTTGCCACTGCTCGGCGGCCTGCAAGCAAGCCTGTTCACAGGCGGTTTGTTTGGCGCGCAGCTGTTCCCGCACCTCGGCGACCCGCTGTTCGCCGAACAGCGCCAACCGCTGCGCACGCCGCTCGGCGAGGGTTTTCTCGCCTTCCTGCCAGCGTTGTTGCAGGTCTTGCTGCTGTTGCAGGCTGTCGGCATGGGTTTTCTGCAGCAGCGTAAAGCGCTCTTCGAGCAGCGCCAGCTGTTGCTGCGCCTGCTGCTGCTGCGTTTGCAGAGCGGCGAGCGCGTCTTTTGCCTGCTGTACCGCCTGCGCCGCCTGTTCATGCTGCTGCAGCGCGTGTTGCCCGCACCGCTCTTCGTCGTCGCAGCCGCTCAGCCAGGCGCTGAGTCGCTCGCTCTCCGCCAGCGTAAAGTCGAACGCCAGCGGTGCGCTGAGCTGCTGCCACTGCTGCTGTTGGGCAGCCAGCTGCTGTTCATCCTGCGCGATAGCCTGCTGCTGGCGTTGCTGCTGCTCTTGCAGGCCTTCACAGCGGGTGCGCAACTCGGTGCCCTGGGTTTGCAGTTTCTCGGCGAGGGTGCGCATCTCAACCAAGCGTTGTTCCGTCGCCGAAGGCTGCACTGCCTGATATTGCTCGACCGCCGGATGGCTGGTGGAGCCGCACAGCGGGCAGGGGGCGCCGCTCTGCAACAGGGCGCGCTCCGCTTCCAGACTGACGATGCGTTTTTCCAGCTCGTGGATCCGCTCCACTTCCTGCAGCTGCGCCTTGTGCTGTTTGAATTGCTGACGCGCGTTCTCCAGCTGGTGTTGCAGCCTGGCGAGCTGCGTTTGCCGCTCGGCGTGCTCCGCCTGTTGCCGGGCCAGACGCTCGCGGGTCTGACGGTAAAGGGAAACGAGCGTAAATAACTGCTGGCGCGTCGGGCGCAGGTCTGCCAGGGTGCTCAGGCGCTGGCGCAGCGGGGCCAGCGGCGTTTGCGCATCCAACGCCTGCTGCTGTTGCTGTTGAGCGGCCAGCGCTTCACTCAGCGCATTCAACTGCTGCTGATGCTGTGCGGCCTGCGTCGTCAGCTGGCTGCGCTGAGCGGTGAGCTGCTCCAGCGTAGTTTGCTGCTGGGCGCACTGCTGCGCGGCGGCATCGACGGCCTGTCGCCGTTCGGCCTGTGTCGACTGCAGTTGGGCTATTTGGTGGTCAAGCGGAGCGACTTGCTCATCGATCAGCTGTTGCTGCTGCCGCATATGCTCGGCATGGGTTTGCTGCGCCAGGCGGGCTTTTTCCACCGCCTGCTGCAGCGGTGCCAGCTGCGCCGAGTGCTGTTCCTGTTGCTGCGTCAGCTGGGCAGCCTGCTGTTGTATCGTTTGTAGCTCGGTGCGGCAGCGATCGCGTTCGCCGCGCAGCGGCCGCAATTTCTCGGCCGGTTCGCTGAGCGCCAGCCGCTGCAACTGCGGGGCGGCCTCGGCCTGCTCGCGCTGGGCGGTTTCCAGCCGCCGTTGACCCTCGTTTTGCTGTTGCCGGAGGCGTTGCCATTGCTGCAGCCAGCTCAGCGCCTGTTGCTGTTGCTGAGTTTGCTCGCCGAGAGCACTTTCCTGCGTGCTCAGCGCCGTCAGCTGTTCAGTCAGGGAGTGGCGCTGTTCATCATTCAGCAACTCGATGCCGCTGGCGCGCTGGTGCAACGCATCCAGGTCGGTTTTGGCCTGCTTGTGCGACTCGAACACCTGTTCGGACAACCGCCCGTAGATTTCGGTGCCGGTCAGCTCTTCCAGCAGCTCGGCGCGATCGTTGGCGTCGGCGTTGAGGAACGCGGCAAACTGCCCTTGAGACAGCATCATCGATTTGGTGAAGCGGCCGAAGTCCAGCCCGGTGATGGCGGCGGTGATCTCCAGCTTGTCGCGTACCTTATCCGCCAGGATCTTGCCGTCCTCGCGGCGCGCCAGTTCGACCTTCGGCGCCTGCAGATTGCCGTCCGGCGCATTTTTGGCGCGGCGCTGGCTCCAGAAGGCGCGATAGCCGATGCCCTTGACCTCGAATTCAACCTCCGCCAGCGATTCGGCGGTGTGGCGGGTCATCAGCTCATTCTGGCTCGGCGTGACGTTGAGGCGTGGCGTCTGGTGGTACAGCGCCAGGCAAATGGCGTCCAGCAGGGTGGTTTTGCCCGCGCCGGTCGGGCCGGTAATGGCGAACAGACCGTTGCTGGCGAACGGCTCGGCGGTGAAGTCAATTTTCCATTCGCCCTGCAGCGAGTTGAGGTTTTTTAACCGCAGGCTGAGGATCTTCATGGGTTGGTCTCCTCAGGATTGTGCTGCACCGCATCGACCACCTGGCGGAACAGTTGGTGCATCCGCCGTTGGCGCGCTTCGGGCATGTCGGCCTCCTGTGCCAGGCGCCGTTCGAACACCTCGTTGACGCTCAGCTCGTTGAGCGTTTCTTTGTCCTGCTGCGCGATCGCCTGGCGGCGTTGCTCTTTGCTGCGCCGCAGCAGTACCACTTCCACCGGCAGCTCATCCGCCATCAGTTGGATGCGGCGTTGGATATCGCTGAGGTAGTCCTGCGTCGCCACTTCGATATCCAGCCACACCGGCAGCTCGCCGGCATAGTCGGCAAACTGCTGCAGTTGCCGTTCGATCTCGGCCAGATCCCCTTTGATCAGCTGCATGGGCTGGAACTGCGGGATCGTTAACGCATCTACCCGCTGGAGGGCGCCGTCGGCGAAATCGACCAGGAAGACGCTTTTGGCTTTGCCCAACTCATCAAAGCTGAGCGGGATCGGCGAGCCGCTATAGCGAATATGTTCCGACTTGGCGACGTTCTGCGCGCGGTGAATGTGGCCCAGCGCGATATAGTCGGCAGGGGGGAAGGCCTGCGCCGGGAAGGCGTCCAGGGTGCCGATATAGATATCGCGCACCGAGTCGGAGGTGGTGACACCGACGGTGGTCAGGTGGCCGGTGGCGACGATCGGCAGCGGCAGGCCCAGCCGATCGCGGCGCTCGCAGGCCGCCTGATACAGCGCCTGGTAATGTTCGGCGATGGCTTCCTGCAGCGCCTGCTGTTTCTGTACGCCGGATTCGCCGGCGCGGCTGGTGAGCAGATCGCGCGGCCGCAGAAACGGAATGGCGCACAGCACGGCACCCGGCTGACCGTCGCGCCGGTTAAGCACCACGATCTGCTGCTCGATGGCACCCTGCGCGCTCGCGATCACCGTGGTGTTCAGGCAAGAGAGCAGTTCCCGCGATTCGTTCAGCGTCGCGACCGAATCGTGGTTGCCGCCCAACACGACCAACTGGCAGCCGGTGCGCTGCAGGTCCACCACGAAGCGGTTGTACAGCTCGCGGGCGTAGCTGGGTGGCGAGCCGGTATCGAACAGATCCCCGGCGACGATCAGCGCATCCACCTGCTGCTGCTCGATCTGCTCGACCAGCCAGTTCAGAAAAGCCTGGTGCTCGGCGGCGCGGCTTTTGGTGAAAAAGTACTGGCCAAGATGCCAGTCAGAGGTGTGGATCAGGCGCATGACACTCCCGGATGCAAAGATAATGGCGATGATTATAAAGGCCGCGGCGGCGGCTGTCCCGGCGCAATGGCGATGACCATGGAATGATTTTTCTTTGCGCCGGGAAATAATCGCTATGCTTACTGCCTATAACAGCCGCTTTTTTTCATAAAAGTGTCACAAAACTGACGCATAATGGCGCCCGCAAAGTCGCTAACACATTGGCAGGATTGACGATGGCAAGACGCATACTGGTGGTGGAAGACGAAGCGCCGATCCGTGAGATGGTGTGCTTTGTGTTGGAACAGAATGGTTACCAACCGTTGGAAGCCGAGGATTATGACAGCGCCGTGACGCGCCTGTCTGAGCCGTTCCCTGATTTGGTGTTGCTCGACTGGATGTTGCCCGGCGGTTCCGGCATTCAGTTCATCAAACATATGAAGCGCGAAGCGCTGACCCGCGATATCCCGGTCATGATGCTGACCGCGCGCGGCGAAGAGGAAGACCGCGTGCGCGGCCTGGAAGTGGGGGCGGATGATTACATCACCAAGCCGTTCTCGCCGAAGGAGCTGGTGGCGCGCATCAAGGCGGTCATGCGCCGCATTTCACCGATGGCGGTGGAAGAAGTGATTGAAATGCAAGGGCTGAGCCTGGATCCGTCCTCCCACCGCGTGATGGCTAACGATCAGGCGTTGGACATGGGGCCGACCGAGTTCAAGCTGCTGCACTTCTTTATGACCCACCCGGAGCGCGTTTATAGCCGCGAGCAGTTGCTTAATCACGTCTGGGGCACTAACGTTTATGTGGAAGACCGTACCGTTGACGTGCATATCCGTCGGCTCCGCAAGGCGTTAGAAACCAGTGGGCATGATAAAATGGTTCAAACCGTTCGGGGCACCGGCTACCGGTTCTCAACGCGCTACTGATCGCGCTGCGCTGGAGAATATGCCGTGTTAGAACGTCTGTCGTGGAAGAGGCTGGCTCTGGAGCTGGCTCTTTTTTGTTTGCCCGCCTTACTGCTGGGGCTGATTTTCGGTTATCTGCCCTGGTTCCTGCTGGCCTCCGCGCTGGCTGCGCTGGTGTGGAATTTCTACAACCAGCTCAAACTCTCCCATTGGCTGTGGATCGACCGCAGCATGACACCGCCGCCTGGCCGCTGGAGCTGGGAGCCGCTGTTTTATGGCCTGTATCAGATGCAGCAGCGCAACCGCCGCCGCCGGCGCGAGCTGGCGCTGCTGATCAAGCGCTTTCGCAGCGGGGCCGAATCGCTGCCGGATGCGGTGGTGATGACCACCGTCGAAGGCAACATCTTCTGGTGTAATGGGCTGGCGCAGCATCTGCTCGGCTTCCGCTGGCCGGAAGACAACGGCCAGCACATCCTCAACCTGCTGCGCTATCCGGAATTCAGCCACTACTTGCAACAGCAGGAGTTCTCGCGCCCGCTGACGCTGCAGCTGAACAACGAACACTACGTCGAATTCCGCGTGATGCCGTATTCCGAAGGGCAGCTGCTGATGGTGGCGCGCGACGTTACCCAGATGCGCCAGCTGGAAGGGGCGCGGCGCAACTTCTTCGCCAACGTCAGCCATGAGCTGCGCACGCCGCTGACGGTGCTGCAGGGCTACCTGGAGATGATGGGCGACGAAGAGCAGGACGGCTCGCTGCGCAGCAAGGCACTGAGCACCATGCAAGAGCAGACCCGCCGCATGGACGGGCTGGTCAAGCAGCTGCTGACGCTGTCGCGCATCGAGGCGGCGCCCAATGTCGACATGAACGAGCGGGTGGATATCCCGCTGATGCTGCGGGTGTTGCAGCGCGAGGCGCAGTCGCTGAGCGGCGGCAATCACGAGATCACCTTCCGGGTGAACGAACAGCTCAACGTGTTCGGTAATGAAGACCAGTTGCGCAGCGCGGTGTCTAACCTGGTGTACAACGCGGTCAATCACACGCCGAAGGGCACCCACATTGAAGTGAGCTGGCAGCATACGGCGCACGGCGCGCAGTTCCAGGTCAGCGACAACGGGCCGGGCATCGCCGCCGAACACCTGCCGCGGCTGACCGAGCGTTTTTACCGCGTCGACAAGGCCCGTTCGCGCCAAACCGGCGGCAGCGGGTTGGGGTTGGCGATCGTCAAACACGCGCTCAGCCATCACGATGCGCGGCTGGAGATCCTCAGCGAACCGGGGATTGGCACCCGCTTTATCTTTACCTTACCCAATCGGTTGATTGTTCCCGCCGCTTTATCAGAGAATGCGGTGAAAAATTAACGCGAGACACCGGTATGACCCGAATAACCCGAGGGCTGTTGCTTTGCCTGGCGCTGCTGGCCGGACGCGGCGCGCTGGCGCAGCCCGACGGCATGCTGGCGGGCAACCTGTCCAGCGTCGGTTCCGACACCCTGGCGAATCTGATGGCGCTGTGGGCGCAGGATTTCAGTCAGCATTACCCCAACGTTAACCTGCAGATCCAGGCCGCCGGCTCCTCTACCGCGCCGACCGCCTTGGCGGCGGGCGCCGCGCAGCTGGGCCCGATGAGCCGGCCGATGAAGGCGGCCGAGGTCTCGGCGTTCGAACATCGCTACGGCTATGCGCCGCTGGCGGTGCCGGTAGCGGTGGATGCGCTGGTGGTGTTGGTGCATCAGGACAATCCGCTGCGTGGCCTCAATCTGCAGCAGCTCGATCGCATTTTCTCCGCCACCCGGCGCTGCGGCGAAAGCAAACCGCTGACGCGCTGGGGCGAACTGGGGCTGAGTGGCGACTGGGCGACGCGTTCGCTGCAGCGCTTCGGCCGCAACTCGGCGTCCGGCACCTACGGCTATTTCAAACTGCGCGCACTGTGCGGCGGCGATTTTATGCCGCGCGTCAATGAGCTGCCCGGCTCGGCTTCGGTGGTGCAGGCGGTGGCAGGTTCGCTCAACGGCATCGGTTACGCCAGCATCGGTTTTCGCGCCAGCGGCGTGCGGCTGCTGCCGTTGGCCGAGTCGGGAGAGGACTATGTTGCGCCTACCGCCGCTAACGTGCGCAACGATCGCTACCCGCTGTCTCGCTATCTCTATATCTACATCAACAAAGCCCCCAATCAACCGCTGGAGCCGCTGACCGCCGCGTTCCTCGATCGCGTGCTGTCAACCGCCGGACAGAGCCTGGTCAACCACGACGGCTACCTGCCTCTGCCGCCGGCCACCCTGCAGAAGACCCGCCAGGCGCTTGGGTTGCAACCGCTTGCGCCGGCAATGATGCAATAATCGACAAAAGGCGACGTAATTTTCGCCTTTTTTCACGGCCAAACGGAGCTCATGCCACGCGAAAATCGGACTTATATTGGCGTTTTCGCGCGGTAAAGTGATATATGCTTCACGTTTCGTGAATCAGTTGTTCAAAAATGATACAAATCATGTAGTGTATATTTATTGATAGCCAATATGATCGACTGGTGGCTAAAGTTTATATGGTCGATAGCTCTGCTTTTCGCCGTGCGCCTTGCCTTGAAGCGCTATAAACGTTTACCTTAGCCTTCGTTGTCGGATTAAACCTCCATTTTTATAACTCCTAAAATTTTGCCCATCTTCATGAGCGGCCACTTTCGAATAGGGACATAAACGCCGGATCCAGTGCGTTTAGGGTGCTTATTTGGCGCTGCAACGATCGGGCATGCCGGCAACCGGGTGGGGCGTTCACGCCACCACGCAATCGGACAATTTTTTTTCATTTGAACAGGCAACACGACATCGTATGAGTCATCGTTTAACGTCAAAAGATATCCTGGCACTGGGCTTTATGACCTTTGCCTTATTCGTCGGGGCCGGGAACATCATCTTCCCGCCGATGGTCGGCTTGCAGTCCGGTGAACACGTCTGGACCGCGGCGCTGGGCTTCCTGATCACCGCCGTCGGCCTGCCGGTCATCACCGTCATCGCGCTGGCGCGCGTCGGCGGCGGCATCGACGCCCTCAGCTCGCCGATCGGGCGCGGCGCCGGCCTGCTGCTGGCGACCGTCTGCTACCTAGCCGTCGGCCCGCTGTTCGCCACGCCGCGCACCGCCACCGTGTCCTTCGAAGTGGGTATCGCCCCGCTGACCGGCGACGGCGCCATGCCGCTGTTCATCTATAGCCTGGTGTATTTCGCGCTGGTGATCGGCATCTCCCTGTACCCGGGCCGCCTGCTCGACACCGTCGGCCATGTGCTGGCGCCGCTGAAGATCGTGGCATTGGCCGTATTGGGCATCGCTGCGCTGCTGTGGCCTGCCGGCGCGCCGATCCCGGCGACGGCGGCTTACCAGAGCGTGCCTTTCTCCTCCGGTTTCGTTAACGGCTATCTGACCATGGATACGCTGGGTGCGCTGGTATTCGGCATCGTTATCGTCAACGCGGCGCGTTCACGCGGCGTGAAAGACGCCGGTCTGTTGACCCGTTACACCATTCTGGCCGGTTTGATCGCCGGCGTGGGCCTGACACTGGTTTACCTGAGCCTGTTCAAGCTGGGCTCCGGCAGCGGCGCGCTGGTGCCCGACGCCACCAACGGCGCGGTGATCCTGCACGCTTACGTTCAGAACACTTTCGGCGGTTTGGGCAGCTTCTTCCTGGCGGCGCTGATTTTCATCGCCTGCATGGTGACCGCGGTCGGCCTGACCTGCGCCTGCGCCGAGTTCTTCGCGCAATATCTGCCGTTCTCGTACAAGACGCTGGTGTTTATCCTGGGCCTGTTCTCGATGGTGGTGTCTAACCTCGGCCTGAGTCACCTGATCCAGATCTCCATTCCGGTGCTGACCGCGATTTACCCGCCGTGCATCGTGCTGGTGGTGCTGAGCTTCACCCTGCGTTGGTGGCACAGCGCGCCGCGCATCATCGCGCCGGTGATGCTTGTCAGCCTGTTGTTTGGTATCCTTGACGCGGTGAAAGCCTCCAGCTTCCAGCAACTGCTGCCGGCCTGGACGACTCACCTGCCGCTGGCGGAGCAGGGGTTGGCATGGTTGCCGCCTTCGCTGCTGATGCTGGTGCTGGTCGCGATTTATGATCGGGTGTGCACGCGTTCCCAAGTGACCGCGCACTGATAATCCCCCGGCTTAATCCAGGGCCACGGACATGTCCGTGGCTTTTTTTCGTTTAAAACTATGGGTCATTTTCATGCAACAACAGTCACCCACCTCTGCCCCCGACAATAAGCTGAAACGCGGCCTCAGCACGCGTCATATCCGCTTTATGGCGTTGGGGTCAGCCATCGGCACCGGGTTGTTCTACGGCTCGGCGGATGCCATCAAAATGGCCGGCCCGAGCGTGCTGCTGGCTTACCTGATCGGCGGCATCGTGGCCTTTATCATCATGCGCGCCCTGGGGGAGATGTCGGTCAACAACCCGCAGGCCAGCTCATTTTCCCGCTATGCGCAGGACTACCTCGGCCCGATGGCGGGTTACATCACCGGTTGGACCTACTGCTTTGAAATCCTGATCGTCGCCATCGCCGACGTGACCGCTTTTGGCATCTATATGGGGGTCTGGTTCCCGGAAGTGCCGCACTGGATCTGGGTGCTGAGCGTGGTGTTGATCATCGGCGCCATCAACCTGATGAGCGTCAAGGTGTTCGGCGAGCTGGAGTTCTGGTTCTCGTTCTTCAAGGTCGCCACCATCATCATCATGATCGCGGCCGGTATCGGCATCATCATCTGGGGTATCGGCAACGGCGGGCAACCGACCGGCATTCATAACCTGTGGTCGAACGGCGGCTTCTTCAGCAACGGCTTTATCGGCATGATCCTGTCGCTGCAGTTGGTGATGTTCGCTTACGGCGGCATTGAAATCATCGGCATCACCGCCGGCGAAGCCAAAGATCCGAAAAAATCGATTCCCAAAGCCATCAACTCGGTGCCGTGGCGCATTCTGGTGTTCTACGTCGGCACGCTGTTCGTCATTATGTCTATCTACCCGTGGAACCAGGTGGGCACCAACGGCAGCCCGTTCGTGCTGACCTTCCAGCATATGGGTATCACCGTGGCGGCGGGCATTCTCAACTTCGTGGTGATTACCGCGTCGCTGTCGGCGATCAACAGCGACGTGTTCGGCGTCGGCCGCATGCTGCACGGCATGGCTGAGCAGGGCCACGCGCCGAAAATGTTCAGCAAGGTGTCGAAGCGCGGTATTCCCTGGGTGACGGTGGTGGTGATGATGCTGGCGCTGCTGCTGGCGGTATACCTCAACTACATCATGCCGGAGAGCGTGTTCCTGGTGATCGCGTCCCTGGCGACCTTCGCCACCGTGTGGGTGTGGATCATGATCCTGTTCTCCCAAATCGCCTTCCGCCGCAGCCTGAGCAAAGAGCAGGTGAAGCAGCTGGCGTTCCCGCTGCGCGGCGGGGTATTTACCTCTGTGGTGGCGATCGTGTTCCTGGTGTTCATCATCGGCCTGATCGGCTACTTCCCGACCACGCGCGTCTCGCTGTACGCCGGCCTGGTCTGGGTGGTATTGCTGCTGGCGGGATACTGGTTCAAGGTCAACCATCAGAAAAAACGCGCGCCGTTGGCGACGCAGCAAGACTAAATGGAAAAACACCGGCTAAGGCCGGTGTTTTTTTAGCGTTGGTCTTCCACTTCATCCTCCCCGGCGGCGCGCGCTTCGATACGCATGTCGCCGCCGTTAAGGCGTTCTTCCTCCTCCTCGCCGGCGCAGCGCGCCAGCACTTCGCGAATGTCCTGCATATTGCTGCTGAGCGCGCTCAGCGAAGGTTGCAGATTGCGGGGCATGCGGCTTTCGTCCAGCGAAGCGCTGTGCAGGCAGCCGATAAACAGCAGGGTGGCCATCAGGGTAAACAACCGGTGACGTAACCGTTTCAGCAAGGGCTTTCCCTCTCGGTGGTGAAGGTGATGGCGCATTAACGCCGTTTTCGCCGGGGAAAAGAAGGGGGTGGAGATATCTGCTGGCAATTGAAAGAACATCATTACCAGCAGACACAATTACGTCAGCCGACGTCAGGAAGCGTTCGCGCTTTGTTGCAGCATGCCGCGCAGGTCATTGCCGGTCGGTGTCTGATGCACGCGCAGGCCGAACTCGTCGATCACCGCCAGGATATGGTCGAAAATATCCGCCTGAATGCTTTCATACTCCGCCCAGACCGTGGTGTTGGTGAAGGCGTAGATTTCCAGCGGCAGGCCTTCCGGCGTCGGCGCCAGCTGGCGCACCATCAGGGTCATGTTCTGGTGAATGCGCGGGTGAGCGCGCAGATAGGCTTCCAGATAGGCGCGCAGCGTGCCGAGGTTGGTCAGGCGGCGGCCGTTGAGCGGCGAGGCCAGATCGACGGCGATCTCCTGGTTGTGCTGGCTCAGCTCCTGGGTCTTGACGTTCAGGTAGCTGTGCAGCAGCGGGTTGCGCTGCAGGCTGCGCTGTTCCTCTTCTGACAGGAAGTGCACGCTGCCGGTGTCGATATTCAGGCTGCGCTTGATGCGGCGCCCGCCGGATTCCGACATCGACCGCCAGTTTTTGAACGAGTCGGAGATCAGCGCGTAGGTGGGAATGGTGGTGACGGTGTTGTCCCAGTTACGCACTTTGACCGTGGTCAGGCCGATGTCGGTGACCGCGCCGTCGGCGCCGTATTTCGGCATTTCCAGCCAGTCGCCGATCTTCAGCATATCGTTGGCGGAGAGCTGGATGCCGGCCACCAGCCCGAGGATCGGATCCTTGAACACCAACATCAAGACCGCGGTCATGGCACCCAGGCCGCTGAGCAGCAGCAGCGGCGATTTGCCCATCAGCAGCGAGACGATCATGATGCCGATCAGGATCGCCGCCACCAGTTTCAGGCCCTGGAAAATGCCGCGCAGCGGCAGCTGATTGGAGATCGGGCTTTGGCGCAGCAGCGCCAGCAGCGTATCCAGCAACGAGAACAGCGACAGCAGGGTGAAGGCGAGGATCCACACCTGCGCGGCGGTAACGATCACCGCCTGGGTCTGGCTGCCGCTCTGCAGCCACAGCGTCGCTTGGATGCTGATGATCACCCCTTGCAGCAGCAGCGCCACGCGCTGGAACAGTTTGTATTGGGTGATGGCCTGTTGCCAGACGCGCTGCGATTGCTGGCCTCGGCGCTGAAGGGCAGCCAACACTACCCGGTGCAGCACCAGGTGGATCACCACCGAGATCAGAACAATCAACCCCAATACCATCAACAGCGACATCACTCCGCCGAATTCCAACCCAAATTGTTCCAGCCAGCGCGTTATCTGTTGTTGCATTACCGCTCCTTAAAAAATGCGCAAAAAATATCCTGTAAGCTCAAAACGCGTTAGCCTAAGGGTTAACGTGCAGGATTTGTGCCTGTTTACCTTTTTTTACATCGAGTTAGCGTTATTTTTCGGTCTCCGCCCCCCGGCTCATCCCCGGGTTTTGCGGTCAGAGAGGAGGGGGAGTTGCACTTAACGTGGCATTGTTCGCTTCTTGAAGAACGCCGTCGATTTCGTTTGGTACAGCAGGAGAACAGTATGCTTAACGCCTGGCATCAACCGGTCCCGCCTTTTGTGGTGAAGCAAGGGCAACGTTTGGATATCACGCTGTGGTTACAAGGGGATGAACTGCCGGAACGGGTGTTTTTGCGCGCCGAACCGGACAACGAAGAGTGGCTGCTGGTGATGAAAGCGCAGCGCCACGAGGGGATGCGGCGCTACCAGGCCAGCCTGACGCTGAATGAGGGCGAGCCGACGCGGCGTTACTGCTTCAAGCTGCTGTGGGCCGATCGCCAGCAGTGGTTCGGCCCGCAGGGCTGGTCGCCAACGCCGCCGGGCCAGCTGGCGCAGTTCGCCGTCGACGAGCCTGACAACGACCCCGCGTGGGTGGCGGATCAGCTGTTCTATCAAATTTTCCCCGATCGCTTCGCCAGCAGCGGCGGCGAGCACGGCATCCAAAGCGGCAGCTACCGCCACCACGCGGCCGGCGCCGAGGTGATTCGGCGCGACTGGCAGCATCCGCTGGAGGAGCGCCACGCCGCCTCCACCTTTTACGGCGGCGATCTGGACGGCATCAGCGCCAAACTGCCGTATTTGCAGCAGCTGGGCGTGACGGCGCTGTACCTGAACCCGATTTTTACCGCGCCGAGCGTGCATAAGTACGATACCGAAGACTATTACCAGGTCGATCCGCACTTCGGCGGCAACGCGGCGCTGCAGCGTTTGCGAGTGAGCACTCACAAGGTGGGCATGAAACTGGTGCTGGACGGGGTATTCAACCATACCGGCGACTCGCATCCGTGGTTCGACCGCCATCGTCAGGGCGAAAACGGCGCCTGTCATCATCCCGATTCGCCGTATCGCGGCTGGTTCAACTTTTACCCGGACGGCCGCGCGCTCGACTGGAAGGGCAACGCCAGCCTGCCGAAGCTCAACTTCGCCGAGCCGCAGGTGGCGGAAGCGATTTATCAGGGGGAAGGCAGCGTGGTGCGCCACTGGCTGCGCCCGCCGTACAGCATCGACGGTTGGCGGCTGGACGTGGTGCACATGCTGGGGGAGAACGGCGGCGCCGCCGGCAATTTGCGTCACCTGGCAGGCATCTATCAGGCGGTGAAGCAGGAGAACCCGCAGGCCTACGTCTTGGGCGAACACTTCGGCGACGCGCGCCGCTGGCTGCACGCCGGCGTGGAGGATGCGGCGATGAACTACATGGGCTTCGCGCTGCCGGTGCGGGCGTTCTTGGCGGGGCTGGACGTGGCCTATCATCCGGTGCGGCTGGACGCCGCCGGGTGCGCGCAGTGGATGGACGGCTACCGCGCCGGGCTGCCGCACGGCCGCCAGCTGATCCAGTTCAACCAGTTGGACAGCCACGATACCGCGCGTTTCCTCACGCTGTTGCAGGGGAACGCGGCGCGCATGCAGATGGCGGCGGTGTGGTTGCTGAGCTGGATCGGTGTGCCTTGCCTCTATTACGGCGATGAGATTGGTCTGGACGGCGGCAACGATCCGTTCTGCCGCAAGCCGTTCCCGTGGGACGTCGGCGACTGGGACCGGCCGCTGTTGGCGCTGTTCCAGCGCATGGCGACGCTGCGTAAACAGAGCGTGGCATTGCGCCGCGGCGGCTGTCAGGTGCTGTATGCCAGCGGAGAAACGCTGGTGTTCGTGCGCCTGTATCAGCAGGAACAGGTGCTGGTGGCGCTGCAGCGCGACGGCAGCGGTCAGGCGCAGTTGCCGCACAACCCGCTTTTGGCGCGCGGCCCGTGGCGGCGTGTGGAAGGGCGGGGAGAGTTGAGCGAAACGGCGGGCGGGCTGCGCCTGCAGCTGGCGGAAGAGTCGGCCACCGTGTGGCGGTATGAAGGCTAAAGCAACTGCGGGGGCCGTAAGGCCCCCGCGATAAAGGTGAGTAGGCGTTTACATCAGTAACCGACCGCGGAGCCTGCCGGACGACGCACGTCGTTAGCGCCGTACAGGTAGCCTTCACGCACCTTACCGGAAACCGCCGAATCGTTGCCGGAGTTGGCAGGGCTGACGCCCGCCGCGCCCGGCAAGCCGACCAGAATCAGTTCGGCGGCGCCCCACGGCGTTTGCTCGACCATCTTATAACCCATGCCGCTCAGCAGCTTTAGCGTATCGGCGGAAACGCCGCGCTGTTCGTAGTACACCTCATCCGGCAACCATTGGTGATGGATGCGCGGCGCGTCTACCGCTTCCTGCGGCGCCATACCGTGGTCGATCACGTTCAACGCGGTCTGCAGGGTGATGGTGATGATGCGTGAGCCGCCCGGCGAACCCAGCACCATAAAGATTTTGTTGTCCTTGGTCACCAGCGTCGGGCTCATCGACGATAGTGGGCGCTTACCGGGGGCAATGCTGTTGGCGGTGCCCTGCACCAGCCCGTACAGGTTTTTCTCGCCCACTTTCACCGTGAAGTCGTCCATCTCGTCGTTGAGGAAGAAGCCGGTGCCCGGTGCGATCACCACGGCGCCGAAGCGGCCGTTGACGGTATAGGTGGTGGAGACCGCGTTGCCGTCGTGGTCGACGATCGAATAATGGGTGGTTTCCGGCTTCTCATGCGGTTCCATGCCGGGCTGCACGTTTTCCGACGGCGTGGCCTTGTCCGCGACGATTTTCTTGCGGATCTGCTCGGCGTAGCTCTTGCTCACCAGCCGGTCGATCGGGTTCTTGATGAATTCCGGGTCGCCGAGGTAGGTGTTGCGGTCCATGTAGGCATGGCGCATCGCTTCGGTCATGGTGTGAATGGCCGCCGCCGAGTTGAAGCCCATGCTTTTCAGGTCATAGCCTTCCACCACGTTGAGGATTTCGCACAGCGTCACGCCACCGGAGCTGGGAGGCGGCGCCGACACGAATTTGTAGCCGCGATAGCTGCAGGTGATCGGCGGGGTTTCGGTGACTTTATAGTTGGCGAAGTCGGCGGCGGTCAAAATGCCGCCGCCCTGTTTGGCCGCTGCCTCCACCGCCTGTGGGATCTTGCCTTTATAGAAGGCGTCGGTTCCCCCTTTGGCGATGGCTTCCAGCGTGTTGGCCAGATCGGTTTGCACCAGTTTGTCCCCCGGCTGCAGCGGGCTGCCGTCCGGGCGCAGGAAGATTTTGGCCGACTCGGGATCCTGTTTGAAGCGTGCGACGGTGGTGTCGAGAATATCGGTGTCGGCGCGGGTCAGCACAAAGCCTTCGCGCGCCAGCCTGATCGCCGGCGCCAGCACCTGTTCACGGCTCAGTTTGCCGTACTTCTCACGCGCGGTTTCCATCCCCAGCACGGTGCCCGGCACGCCCGCCGCCAAATAGCCGTACAGGCTGGCGTCTTTCTTCACCTTGCCGTCGGCATCCAGATACATGTTGGCGCTGGCCGCCGCCGGCGCGGTTTCGCGGAAGTTGATGAAGGTGTCGGTGCCGTCCGCCAGGTGGACGGTCATAAAGCCGCCGCCGCCGATGTTGCCGCAGCAGGGGTTAACCACCGCCTGCGCGTAACCGACCGCCACGGCGGCGTCGATGGCGTTGCCGCCCATCTTCAGGATATCCACCCCGACCTGCGAAGCCAGATGCTGAGAGGTGACCACCATGCCGTTTTTGGCTTCCACCGCCGGGTTGGACGCCGCATACAGGCTGCCGCTGACCAGCAGCGCCGCCATGGTCAGGGGTTTGCTCCATTTCTGTAAAAACATAGTTATTCCTACCCTGTCAGTTTTTTATTGTGTTGTGTTTGCTTGCCGCTGTTCACTTGCAAAGCGCGAGCCAGCGTTATTGATAGTAGCCGCAGATGGGCATTCGCGCGGCGAACAGGGCGGGAAATGTGAGCGGAAACAGGGAAATAAAGCACTGAAGGTGGGCGGTCTGCCCCAAAAAGGAGCATAAAAAAACCGGCCGCGTGGGCCGGTTGATTCACTATCAGGCTGAAATTACAGCTTGGCAGCGTTTTCAGACAGGTATTTTGCCACGCCGTCTGGGGAAGCGCCCATACCTGCTTTGCCTTTTTCCCACTGAGCCGGGCACACTTCACCGTGCTCTTCGTGGAATTGCAGCGCGTCAACGGTACGGATCATTTCGTCGATGTTACGGCCGATTGGCAGGTCGTTAACAACCTGAGCACGCACGATGCCGTCTTTGTCGATCAGGAAGGAGCCGCGCAGCGCAACGCCGGCTTCCGGGTGTTCGATGCCGTAAGCTTTCTGGATTTCACGCTTGATGTCAGCAACCATTGCGTATTTCACTTCACCGATGCCGCCTTTGTCGACAGGGGTTTTACGCCATGCGTTGTGAACGAATTCTGAATCGAAGGAAACGCCAACCACTTCAACGCCACGCTTCTGGAACTCTTCATAGCGGTGATCGAAAGCGATCAGCTCGGAAGGGCATACGAAGGTGAAGTCCATTGGCCAGAAGAACAGCACGGCCGGTTTGCCGTTCAGGTGCTTCTTCAGGTTGAAGTTTTCAACGATTTCGCCGCTACCCAGTACGGCAGCTGCAGTGAAGTCAGGGGCTTGACGAGTTACCAGGACCATAATTACTCCTGTAATAGGTGTTAAAGGGTGGATGTAAAAACAAGGGCCAGTATAGGGGCCGCGACTTGGCGAATAAAGGGCAAAAGACCAATCGATGAGATAGCTTTTACCTATTAAATTCATTAATTAAATTTGACAGGCTTTAAAAATAACCTTTTCCCACAAAAGGGCAAGCGGCAAAACGTAAATTCTTGCAAGGCGCTGCAATTTCAAACGCTTGGGCTTGACCTCAGAGCGTTTTGTCCTTCGCCTGCCGCATCATTTGCGGGTAAAACTGCCAGAATTGTGTTTCAAGCTGATGATAATGTTGCTCGACGTCGGCGAACGAGCCGGCCAGCGCATCGAGGCGCGGACGGCGGCTGGCCATGCCCTGCAGCACCCGGGCGATGAACGGCAATTCGGCGTAGCGTTCCAGCCAGCGTTCCGGCCACAGATAGCCGTTCAGGTTCTGAAAACGCGGCGGCGTGAGTGGCAGGTAAGGTTCGATCTGGCTGCGGGCTTCCTGGGTAAACTGGTGCAGGTCGCGTGAAGGTTCCAACTGCTGCCAGTGGCGCGCCAGAAAATGGTCCCACACCACGTCGAGGGTAATTGGCGCCACGCGGCGGTAGGGGGCGCTGAAGTAGTCGCGGCAGGCTTTCACCTGCGGCAGGCTGTCGGTCAGCACGTCGACGCGGCGGTGCATCATGATGCCGGCCACCACGTCGGGCTGGTAGTCGGCGGCGGGGTTGCCGCGCACGAAATCGGCCAGCAGGTTGCCCAGCAGCGAGCTGTCCGCCAACATGGCCAAATGAAGATGAGCGAGAAAATTCATCCCTCAACTATACCCGAAGTCAGGCAAATCCTCCTTATTTCTTGCCGCTGACCGCCCCCGGCTTTAGACTAGGCCGCCTGTTTTTTACCAACCAGCCCTAAATTGAAGAAGTGAATACCCATGCGCGTCGCTGATTTTTCGTTTGAACTTCCCGAATCCCTGATTGCCCACTACCCCCAGGCCGAACGCAGCGCATGCCGTCTGCTGCAGCTGGACGGGCCGAGCGGGGCGCTGACGCACGGCGTATTCACCGATCTGCTGGACAAGCTGGAAGCCGGCGACCTGCTGGTGTTCAACAATACCCGCGTGATCCCGGCGCGCATGTTCGGCCGCAAGGTCAGCGGCGGCAAGATAGAAGTGCTGGTGGAGCGCGTGCTGGACGACCATCGCGTGCTGGCGCACGTGCGTGCGTCGAAAGCGCCTAAGCCGGGCGCCGAGCTGCTGTTGGGAGATGACGAGAGCATCGCCGCCACCATGGTGGCGCGCCACGAGACGCTGTTCGAACTGCGCTTCAACGACGAACGCGACGTATTCACCATTCTTAACGCAGCCGGCCACATGCCGCTGCCGCCTTATATCGCCCGCCCGGATGAAGACGCCGACCGCGAGCTGTATCAGACGGTCTACAGCGAGAAACCGGGGGCGGTCGCCGCGCCGACCGCCGGCCTGCACTTCGACGAACCCTTGCTGGCGGCGCTGCGCGCCAAGGGCGTGGAAATGGCGTTCGTGACGCTGCACGTCGGCGCCGGCACCTTCCAGCCGGTGCGCGTGGAAACCATCGAAGATCACGTGATGCACGCCGAATACGCCGAAGTGCCGCAGGACGTGGTCGATGCCGTGCTGGCCTGCAAGGCGCGCGGCAAACGCGTCGTGGCGGTTGGCACCACCTCGGTGCGCTCGCTGGAAAGCGCCGCGGCGGCCAGCAAAGAGGCGCTGATTGCGCCGTTCTTCGGCGATACCAGCATCTTTATCTATCCAGGTTATCACTACCAGGTGATCGACGCGCTGGTGACCAATTTCCACCTGCCGGAATCGACCCTGATCATGCTGGTATCGGCCTTTGCCGGCTATAAAAATACCATGAACGCCTATCAGCAGGCGGTGGCCGAGCAGTATCGCTTTTTCAGCTACGGCGATGCGATGTTCATCAGCCGTAACCCGCAGGCGGAAAACGAGTCCGTCGGCGGCTAATTTCCCGGGCTGTGCCCACGGCGCGGCCCCGTTTCAACGACATCAGACTGTTTCTCTGATGCTGGAGGCTTTGTGAAGTACGAATTAGACACTACCGATGGCCGCGCGCGTCGCGGCCGCCTGATCTTCGACCGCGGCGTGGTGGAAACCCCGGCCTTTATGCCGGTCGGTACCTATGGCACGGTCAAGGGCATGACGCCGGAAGAAGTGAAAGAGACCGGCGCGCAGATCCTGCTGGGCAACACCTTCCACCTGTGGCTGCGCCCGGGCCAGGAGATCATGAAACTGCACGGCGATCTGCACGACTTCATGCAGTGGCCGGGCCCGATCCTCACCGACTCCGGCGGTTTCCAGGTATTCAGCCTGGGGGCGATGCGCAAGATCAAAGAGGAAGGCGTGTACTTCCGCAACCCGATCAACGGCGACAAGGTGTTCCTGAGCCCGGAAAAATCGATGGAAATCCAGTATGACCTGGGTTCCGACATCGTGATGATCTTCGACGAATGCACGCCGTACCCGGCCGACTGGGACTACGCCAAGCGTTCGATGGAAATGTCGCTGCGTTGGGCGGAGCGCAGCCGCAAGCGTTTCGACGAGCTGGAAAATAAAAATGCGCTGTTCGGCATCATTCAGGGCGGTGTTTACGAAGATTTACGTGATGTTTCCGTCAAAGGGCTGGTGGATATCGGCTTTGACGGGTACGCTGTGGGCGGCTTGGCTGTAGGCGAGCCGAAAGAGGATATGCATCGCATTCTTGAACACGTTTGCCCGCAAATTCCGGAAGATAAGCCACGCTATTTGATGGGCGTCGGCAAGCCGGAAGATTTGGTGGAAGGCGTGCGTCGCGGCATCGACATGTTCGACTGCGTCATGCCGACCCGCAACGCCCGCAACGGCCATTTGTTCGTGACTGACGGTGTGGTAAAAATCCGTAATGCCAAGCACAAGGATGATACGTCTCCGCTGGATAAGGACTGTGATTGCTACACGTGTCGCCATTACAGCCGCGCCTACTTGCACCATCTCGACCGTTGCAACGAAATATTGGGTGCTCGACTGAACACGATTCATAACCTGCGTCACTACCAGCGCCTCATGGCGGGTTTACGCCAGGCTATCGAAGAGGGTAAATTAGAGCAGTTTGTTGCGGATTTCTATGGTCGGATCGGCAAGCCGATTCCGCCTTTAAACGCTTGATCTAATAATTGATAACTTAATGAGGGAATTTCAATGAGCTTTTTCATTTCTGACGCCGTCGCATCCGCAGGGGCTCCGGCTCAGGGAAGCCCGTACTCTCTGATCATTATGCTGGTGGTGTTCGGCCTGATCTTCTACTTCATGATCCTGCGCCCACAGCAGAAACGCGCGAAAGATCACAAGAAGCTGATGGACTCCATCGGTAAAGGCGACGAAGTGCTGACCACTGGCGGCTTGATCGGTCGCGTGACCAAAGTGGCCGACACCGGCATCATCGCCATCGCGCTGAACGACACCACGGAAGTGATGATCAAGCGTGACTTCGTGGCGGCCGTTCTGCCGAAAGGTACCATGAAGGCCCTGTAATCTTTTTTCCCGAAGGGAATTGCCGTGCTAAACCGTTATCCTTTGTGGAAGTATCTGATGTTGATCGTCGTGATCCTCGTCGGTCTGCTTTATGCGCTTCCCAACATCTACGGTGAGGATCCGGCCGTACAAATCACTGGCGCGCGCGGTGTCGCCGCCAGTGAAACTACGCTGGACCAGGTCCGTACCGTATTAGAAAAAGACAACATTGCGAGCAAGTCGATTGCGCTGGAAAATGGCGCCATCCTGGCTCGCTTTAAAGATCCTGACGTTCAGCTGCGCGCCCGCGAAGCGCTGGTGACCGAGCTGGGTGACAAATTCGTCGTGGCGCTGAACCTGGCGCCGGCCACGCCGACCTGGCTGGCCATGCTGGGCGCAGAACCGATGAAACTCGGCCTGGACCTGCGCGGCGGCGTGCACTTCCTGATGGAAGTGGACATGGACACCGCGTTGAGCAAGCTGCAGGAACAGACCATGGATACCCTGCGCAGCGAGCTGCGCGAGAAGGGCATTCCTTACGCGTCTCTCCGCAAGCTGGACAACAACGGCGTGGAAGTTCGCTTCCGTGACGATGCGGCTCGCGACCAGGCCATCAGCTACATCGGCCCGCGTCAGCGCGATCTGGTGCTGTCCGCCAACGGCGCCAACACCATGAAAGCCAACCTGACGGACGCCCGTCTGAGCGAAGCGCGCGAATACGCCGTCCAGCAGAACATCACTATCCTGCGTAACCGCGTCAACCAGCTCGGCGTCGCCGAACCGCTGGTGCAGCGCCAGGGCGCCGACCGCATCGTGGTCGAGCTGCCAGGTATTCAGGACACCGCGCGCGCCAAAGAAATTCTGGGCGCCACCGCGACCCTCGAATTCCGTCTGGTGAACACCAATGCGGACGCCATTGCGGCGGCCAACGGCCGCGTGCCGGGCGATTCCGAGGTGAAATACACCCGTGACGGCCAGCCGATCGTGCTGTACAAGCGCGTGATCCTGACCGGTGACCACATCACCGACTCCACCTCGAGCACCGACGAATACAACCAGCCGCAGGTTAACATCTCGCTGGACAGCGCCGGCGGCACGTCCATGTCCAACTTCACCAAGGACAACATCGGCAAGCCGATGGCGACCCTGTTCGTGGAGTATAAGGACAGCGGCAAGAAAGACGCCAACGGCCGTGCGGTGCTGGTGAAACAGGAAGAAGTGATCAACGTGGCGAACATTCAGTCACGTCTGGGCAACAGCTTCCGCATCACCGGTATCGGCAACCCGAACGAAGCGCGCCAGCTTTCGCTGCTGCTGCGTGCGGGTGCGCTGATCGCGCCGATTCAGATCGTTGAAGAGCGCACCATCGGTCCAACCCTGGGTCAGCAGAACATCACCCAAGGTCTGGAAGCCTGTCTGTGGGGCCTGGTGGCGTCCATCGTCTTCATGGTGGTCTGGTACCGTAAGTTCGGCGTGATCGCCACCACGGCGTTGGTCGCCAACCTGGTGCTGATCGTCGGCGTGATGTCCCTGTTACCGGGGGCGACGCTGACCATGCCGGGTATTGCCGGGATCGTGTTGACGCTGGCGGTGGCGGTTGACGCCAACGTACTGATTAACGAACGTATCAAGGAAGAGCTGAAGAACGGCAGGTCCGTTCAGCAGGCGATCCATGAGGGCTATAAAGGCGCGTTCTCCAGTATCGTCGACGCCAACATCACCACCCTGATCACCGCGGTCATCCTGTACGCAGTCGGCACCGGTTCGATCAAGGGCTTTGCGATCACCACCGCTATCGGTGTGGCGACGTCCATGTTCACCGCGATTGTCGGTACCCGTGCCATCGTCAACCTGCTTTACGGCGGCAAACGCATTAACAAGCTGTCTATCTGAGGAG